>ENA-OSEY01001973-OSEY01001973.1-marine-metagenome-genome-assembly--contig:-NODE-1973-length-13626-cov-2.776736_pt1 | contig 13626 bp, 7 predicted proteins | sample MGYA00248465_ERZ534230 | MGnify/ENA primary metagenome ERZ534230 (study PRJEB26409, sample SAMN06344110) | marine metagenome | isolation source: Sea water from surface | place: Atlantic Ocean:Southern... | reverse complement strand
TATCAAGGCGTTGCAAAAAAATTATCCGGATTTGGTGGAGCTGAAAATTCTTGGGGTTCAGGTAAAAACGTTCGTTTCGGTATCAAGGTGGTTGCATCTTCAAAAGATCTTGAAAACTTTAATTTTAATGATCTATACATTCACGATATTTATCCTACACCAGTTAATACCAATAATATCCATCTTGGATATGGAATCAAATTTGAAACACAATCAGATATAGCTTCTGGATCGCTAAATACCATATCTAATGTAAAAGTCATTAACTCAATAATATCAAACACTGGACATTATGGTCTATGGATCAAATCTTTAGGACTTGTTGGTGTAGATTCTGTAAAGAATAACCGAATTCTTGTTGAAAATTGTGTATTTGAGCACACAGGAGGTTCGGGATTTGTTCCTAACAAGAGTAAAAATGTTCTTGTTCAAGATTGTATTTTCAATCACACAGGCTCATCAATCGACCAAAGAATGTGGAAAAGAGGAAGTGGTATGTGGCCTTTTGATTGTAAAAATGTAGTTGCTCAACACAATAAATTCATGAACGCACATGGTCCAATGGACTCTTATGGGTCGCATATTGACTATGGTAATGAAAATGTTGTATTTCAATACAACTATAGTTGCAATAATGAAGGTGGATTTGCTGAGATTTTAGGAGATAACATAAATTGTGGTTATAGATATAATATAAGCGTTAATGATGGCTATAGAGAGGACCCTAACGGGATAGCATGGGACAAGAAAGGTAAAATCTTTTGGGTCTCTAACTATTGTGGTCAAAATCCAATTAGATGTCCAAGTGTAGGTACTTTCATTTATAATAATTCAGTGTTTGTGAGCGATACATTGAATCCTGAAATCTATTTTTGGCCAAATGTCGGTGATGTGCATGTGTATAACAATTTAATTGTCACAGGTCAAAACGGACAAACTATTCCTACTTTGCTTGAAAATGACCCGAGTGATCTTTACATTAGTCATAATCTTTTTTTTGATTCCACTAGAATAGATTTAGACATTGAACTAAGGAACAATGCTATTTACGGCGATCCCTTATTGCTGAATACTTTTTATTATGGAGAAAATAATGATGAAGCATACCAAGTTCAAAGTAACAGTCCTGCAATTGGAAGTGGTTTTTTAATTAATGGTAGCACTGATTCAATCAACTATTTACAGCACAATGGAGGCTTGGATTATTTTGGCAATAGTGTTTCTCATAACTTACCATCAAATATTGGCGCTTACAATGGTTCTGGTGCAGCGAACATTTTGGAAATTAATAAAGATGAAATAAAGCTTTACCCAAGCGTAACTGAAGGTAATGTTAATATTTCAATTGAAGAATACTCAGGCACTATAAAAACAGAAATTTATACACTTAGCGGTGATTTTATAGCAGTTCAATATGGAAATAAACTTTCGTTTGAAAAGTATAAGTCAGGAACTTACTTCTGCGTGATAACATATGCAAACAAAAATAAAACTCTTAAAGTAGTCAAGATATAACTCTCTATTATTTTAATCTTTGAAGAATTGTCATAATATAATTACTAATATTTAGTAACTCTCTCTACCCTACTACCCTTTTTGGAAATAATTTTAATGAAGTATAAACCTGAAACATAATCAGAAAGATTAATACGATCTTTATCAATTAAGTCTGACTGTTGCATTAACACTTTACCATTAATATCAACAACGATAATATCAATAAATTCTATACCCTCTATTGAGATTACAAGATCATTAGTTGTTGGGTTTGGAAAGAAATTTACATCATATTGTTCATTAAAATCATTGATACCTGTTGAAGTATTAATAGCAAAACAATCAGAAATTTCTGAACAATTATTTAAACTTACCTCAACTGCATATGATCCAGATGTTTGAGTAGTAAATGTTGCATTAGTTTCTCCAGAAATTGGAGTAAAGTTATCATTACAATCAACCCATTGAAAAGATGAACCAGGGGTGCTAGACTGAACTTGAAGCGTGGTATCATTAACAGCAACAACAACTGAATTTATTGTTGTTATCGTTAAATTAAGAGAAATAATACTATCACATCCTACAGTACTAGTTAATGTATGTATTGCAGTATTGTTTGATGATGTGTAAGTATTGCCATCGACCCAAGTATAACTATTACATGCATCAACTATATCTACAGCTGAAGATGTTGAATTGATCGTTAAATCAATAGTAGCGATACTATCACAACCAACGAAATTAGTTCCTGTCCAAGTATATATTCCTGAAGATGTATAGGTATTACCATTCCAATTTAAACTATCACAAGATGAAATAGCATAAAAGGAAGATGAAGATGAATTAATTGTAAGATTTAAAGTTACCGTACTATCACAGCCAACACTGTTAGTATCTACCCAAGTATATATCCCAGATGATGTGTAGGTATTACCATTCCAATCATAGCTATCACAAGCAGTAGCATTAGTAAAAGAAGAAGATGAATTGTTGATTACTAAAATTAAAGAATCAGTGCAAGCTCCATTGTTATATGTATATGTTCCCGAGCTTGAATAAGTATTTCCGTTCCAAATATAAAAGTCACATGACGTCACAAAAGAGGAAGTACTGTTTCCTGTTATTGATAAAACTAAAATGGATGTACTATCGCAGCCAAACATGTTAGTGCCAGACCAAGTGTAAGTTCCAGAGTTTGTATATGTATTTCCATTCCAATTGTAACTATCGCAAGCAGAGATGGAAGATGAAGATACTGAAGAGTTATTTATTGTAAGATTTAAAGTTACTACACTATCACATCCAAGAGCGTTAGTTCCAGTCCAAGTGTATATACCTGATGTTGTATATGTTGTTCCATTCCAATGAAGACTATCGCATGAAATAATAGACTCGGATGAAGATGAATTATTAATTGTAAGGTTTAACAAGACTGTACTATCACATCCCAAGGCATTAGTTCCTGTCCAAGTGTAGGAACCTGAGGATGTATATGTTGTTCCGTTCCAATGTAAACTGTCACATGATGATACAGATACTGTATAGGATGATGAGCTATTAATTGTGAGATTTAATATTGCTGTACTATCGCAACCAACAGCATTCATTCCTGTCCAAGTATATCTACCTGATGAAGTACAAGTATTTCCATTCCAAGCGTAGCTATCACAAGCAGTAACATTAGAAGATGAAGAAGATGAATTATTAATTGTTAAATCCAACGTTACTGTACTGTCGCATCCAGCTGCGTTCATAAACAAATATGTTGCAGTATTGTTAGATAAATTGTATGTGTTTCCATCAATCCAAGTGTAGTTGTCACATGCTACAATGACATCAGTACTTGAGGATACTGCACTACAAACGCAGGATGACGCTAGTCCATTTAAGCTTAAGGCATCAAACTCAACAGCTCCACTTGAAAATTGAAACTTAACTGCTCTGTTGAATGTTACAGCAGGAACTGTGATACTATTTGTGCCAAGTGTTAGTGCTGTTGCAGGTCCAAAATACCAGTTTCCATTCGCTGTTGTCTTGGCAACCCTAAAATCTGCTCCACCTGCTGGTAAGCTTGTTACATTCATTGTGAAGGTCTGTGCTCCTTGACTAGCTGAACCAGAATCAACAGTTGTTGCGACAAGAACATAAGGCCAAGCTGCTGGACCTGAAACAAAATCACTACAATCACTAATTAGTGATGTGTTTTGAGTAAAGGCATTTAAAGAATAAAATGAAAGTGTAAACAAAAATAAAAGTGATTTGGTTTTTTGAAAAAGTGATTTCAAAAAAAAACTTTTATTTGGGGCCAAACTGTTAACTGTTGAATCAAATTGCGATAATCTATTTTTTTTCATTTTATGTTTTTTGAATGTATGATTGAATAAAAGAGCTTACAATAAACTATTTTTTATTTTTATTGGACTCTTTGTAAATTTTAGGTTCATTATAAACTCTTGTAATAACTGTATCAGTCATTCTTTTCATTTCTTCAATTGAACCATCATCTTTATACTCTTTTCTTAATTGCTGAAGCTCTTTTTTGAGATTATCAATCAGCTCTGGTGATGCCTGAGCATATATATTATTCATTTCGTTAGGATCTGTCTCTAAGTCATATAACTCCCACTCATCCATTGTGTAATAGAAGTGCATGAGTTTATAACGATCTGTTTTGATACCATAATGTGGTTGTACTTTATGCCAAATAGGATATTCGTAATAATGATAATAAACAGATTTCCTTTGGTTCTTATCGTCTCCTTCAAATGCCCCTTTGAAACTTTTTCCCTGCATCTCTAATGGTATTTCAAGACCGGCCATATCAAGAAGTGTGGGTGCGAAATCAACATTCATAATCATTGCATCAGATGTGGTTCCGGCTGTAATTGTTCTTGGATTTTTAATAACAAAAGGCATTTTAAAGGACTCCTCATACATCCATCTTTTATCGAACCAACCATGCTCACCAAGGTAAAAACCTTGATCAGAAGTGTAAACTACAATGGTATTTTCACTCAAACCACTTTCTTCTAAATAATCTAAAACACTTCCAACAGCACGATCAATACCTGCAACACATCTCAAATAGTCTTTAATATAGGTCTGAAATTTCCAGTATTTTAGTGCATCTCCTGTTAATGTGTCATTTGGTGACCAGTATTGTCCCTTATCTCCATAGGCGAGCCAACGCAAAGAATCTTTTCTTGAAAGCCCGGGAGGAGGTACTTGTTTCATATCTCTTCTGTTTAGATGTCTTCCAATTTCCATCATATTTTCACTTGCCGCTAGACGACCTTTATAATCGTCATTAAAAGTCTCAGGAAGTGGAAAATCAAAATCGCTGAAAAGCTCATGATACATTGAGTCTGGTCTCCAATCCCTGTGCGGTGCTTTGAACTGATATAACAACATGAAAGGCTTTGTTGCGTCTCGTTGAGATAACCAGTCTAAACAATCATTCTCTATCGCTTTTGTTACATGTAGCTTTTTCTCTACGACAGTATCTGTTCCGTTAATACAAAATTGAGGTTTGTAATAAGTACCTTGCCCACCCCAGTTTATTAGAACTTTGGAGTAGTCAAATCCTGTAGGTGTTGTGCCTAAATGCCATTTACCAATCACTGCAGTTTCATAACCATTTTTTTGAAAGATTTTTGGAAATGTAAGTTGTTCACCATTGAAATCACCTCCATCAACATTTTTATAAAATCCATTTACGTGAGAAAATTTACCTGTTAAAATAGAAGCTCTACTTGGGCCGCATATGGAGTTAGTGCAATAAACATTATCCATTCGTGCTCCTTCATTAGCAATTCTATCAATATTTGGTGTGGGCGCAAGTTTACTGAGTTGTGAACCATATGCACTCACAGCTTGGTAAGCATGATCATCGGCCATAATGTAAATTACGTTCATGGGCTTGTCTTCTTTTTTCGTAGATGAATTACACGCACAAAGAGTTATTAAAAAAAGGCCTGTAATACTTAATATACCGATTAGACTATTTGATTTCATATATTTTATTTTGGTGGTTAATTACAAGTTAAAATCTAAAATTATAAAATAATTGCATTTAAACTTTTATGTCATTTAATTGACTAATTTAATTATTTTAATTAAGTTGTTTATTGTAAAAAAATAAAACTTGAAATTATATATTTTTTCTTTTTTTCTGTTTCTGTCCACCTTCTGTTTTGGAAAAGAATCACCAAATTTTTTATGGCTTGTGTGTGAGGATCAATCATTATTTTTTTCAATGTATGGAGATTCAAGTGCTAATACTCCAAACATCAATCAGCTAGCAAAAGATGGGATTGTTTATCAAAATTGTTACACCCCATCTCCTGTTTGTGCACCAAGCAGAAGCAGTTTAATTACTGGAATGTATCCTACAACACTTGGGACACAGCATATGCGAGCTTACAAAAAATTTAATAAAGGAAATAATATCAATTCACATAATTCTCTTCCATATTATAGTGCTAAACCAAAAAAGCCAGTTCGTTTCTTCACTGAAGATTTAAGATCAAAAGGATATTATTGTTCAAATAACTCTAAAGAAGACTATAACATGATAACCTCTCCATTAGCATGGGATGAAAGCAGTGAAGAGGCTCACTGGAGAAATAGAGAAAACAATCAACCTTTTTTCTCAGTCTTCAATTTTAATGTAACACATGAATCTAATATTTGGAAAAATGAGACTACTTATTCAGCTAAAGAGCTAGAAAATGTTCAAATACCTAATTTTTTTCCAGAGAACTCTAAAATCAAAAGTGATTTCATAACAAACTATAAAAATATTGAGAAATTAGATGAACAAATTGGTGTAATTATTAACCAACTCAAAGAGGATGACCTCTATGACAACACTATTATATTTTTCTTTAGCGACCACGGAGGCCCTTTCCCAAGGTATAAAAGATCCATTTACGAAACAGGACTGCGTGTTCCAATGATAGCCAAGTGGATTAATGATACGAATAGAGGTAATAACTACCAACTGGTCAGCTTTGTTGATTTTGCACCAACCGTGCTAGATGCTGCCAATCTTAAAAGAGAATTTCCATTTGAAGGTGTTTCGTTTTTTAAAAAAAACAATCGAAGCTATGTTTATGCAGCTTCGGATAGATTTGATGAAGCTACAGATATTCGTAGAAGCATAAGTGACGGTAAGTTCAAGTTGATTTATAACGGAGATACATCATCACCCGTTTATAAATCTGTTAGGTACCGTAAACAGATGCAAACGATGCAGGTACTTGATTCTTTAGAAAAGAATAGCGAGTTAAACAACTTTTTTTCGAACTGGTTCTCAAAAAGAAAAAATCGTTTTGAATTGTACGAAGTTTCTAAGGATTATTATGAGCTTAACAATCTAGTTTCAAATACAAAATACAGTCAAATATATGAATCATTAAAGCATCAATTATTTAAATGGATCAATGAATCTGATTATGGAAATATGAGTGAATCAGTGATGCTTGATTCAATGTTTTCCAACACAATGTCCGCTCCTAAATTGTATGTACCTAAAATTATCCGTCTAGATGATGGTTATCAAATTAAATCCAATAATTTATTTGCCTCTGTTGGCTGGAGAAATAAAAAAGAAAAGGTTTGGAAAATATACACTGAAGGTGAGTTAATTCAGCCTAAAAATGATTTTGAGGTTTTAATTTTTAAGCCTGGCTATCAGGTGTTTGTTAAGACATTTAAACAGTAGTTTTTTCTACTTATTGAATAAGAAAAGGAATATTTGCTACTGAGCTTTGTCCTTTTTCGTTTTTTACAAATGCAAATATGCGATAGGCTCCTTTCTCTTTAGGAGTAACGAAAGTCAACTCATTATCACTTTGACTGACAATGTTAAACTCTAAAGGTTCAGGAGATTTCTGAATGTCTCCACCGATTTTATTACTAAAGGCCTCAGGGTATAATACATAATTAATTATGACTTTTTTGTTATTGTATTTTTGATAATCAATTTTCAAAGTTGCTTGGGACGATGGGGCGAGAATATGATCTTTTCTCCAGCTTATATTTTCTAATGATATATCTTTTATTGAAGGAGCACGTGATTGTGGCCAATCGCCTGTCCAACAAAACTGCATAACATCAACTGCCTCAGTTGGATTTCCATTACTAAGGAACATTCCATGCCAAGTAGCTGTTGATTCTTGTTTTTGTCCCCAAAGAAAACAGTAGCTTCCAAGGCAACGTTCTTTGTCTTTTTCAATTAACTCTTTATATCTTCTTAGTCTCTGCTCTGCTTTTATACCATTAGGAGGTTCAATTTTTGCTTTCCATGAAGTTGTTCTCGCTTCAAAAGGCCCATTTACTCCCCATTCGGAAATAATATAAGGCTTATCCCAATTGAACTTTCTAAGATTAGCTCCAGCATTTTCTATTGAACCATAAACATTGAGACCCAATATATCTACACTAGGACAATATTTATTTATGTAATAAGCTTTTGCAGGATCAACTCCAGCAATAACGGTCATCGTCGGATGATTTGGATCTACTTCTTTAATAAACTTAGCAAGAATTTCAATGGTTTCCCAGACTTTAAAATTACTGTATCTTAAATCTACCTCATTTCCTATACCCCAAACTAATAATGCGGGGTGATCCTTATATTTCAATACCTCATTTTTTAGAAATTCAATCTGTCCTTTGACCGCATATTCATCATTATAATCCATACCACTTCTTTCTGGTCTGACATATAGTCCTAGTGTTACTGTTAGACCATTTTGATGGGCAGAATCTAAAAATGCCTTGTTGTTTGTACTCCATACTCTTATTGAGTTGGCTCCTGATTGAACTAAAAGATCAAAGTGATCTTTTGCACCTGCTCCCTTAATATAATACGGGACACCATTTCTTAACAACTCAAAGTTTCCTAAAGAATTTGTTTTAACTTCAACTTTATTCAACTGAGACTTAGCTGTTAGTGCACAAGACATGCACAACATGAAGCATAAAAGTAAATTTATATTCTTTTCCATTTGGTTGGTTTTTTTGGGTTTCCACGAAATTCAATTATCTGAAAATCACCGATTTCAAATTGAGTCCCATCCATAATTTTAAACCTAATTTCTTTGAGGTCATCCCATCTAAATTCATCATGTCCCGTTAATGATTTAAAAGGGAGGTAAGCTTCATATATTCCACTTCCATTATCAATAAAGTGATTCTCGTCTAGTATTTTTTGCAATCTTCTTTTATTACCCGTATAGGCAAATAAAATTGCTTGTAGCTTTGGCAGTTCATTTGCTTTAAGTTTAAACTTTAACGCAGATGTACGATAAATGGATGATATGTCAACATGCATCCACTGGTGCGGTGAAAAACCAAATGTATCCCAAGGCTTATCTTTTGTTCTATCTGTATTTATGACAACACTTTCATTTTTAAATGAGTTACCGAACTGAATACTAGACGAATACTTTGTATTAATACCCCACCAGTACTCTTTACCAACTCCAAGCTGAATTGGATGGGAATTGAATACTTTTATGAACTTATCCTTTGTCTTAGTGTAATTGTGCTCATGAGACACAATTATTATATTGTCAATATGAATATCTCCTGATCTTTGAAACTCAAGGCGAAGCTCTTTGATATTACTCATATTAACACCTCTTTTTTGATAGTTAAATGACTGAAGAGGAATACGTATTTTTCTCCAATTATTATCAATTTTTCCGTCCTCTAGTTCTAAAAAGTTAATGTTAGCCCTACATTGTTTTCCGCCATAATCTACAAGTATAAAAAACATAGGGACATTAGAAAGAACTCCTAAATCAGTTCGTACACGTAGCTCAATCGCGGCAGTTTCTATAATTGGTTTGAGATTCTTTCCTTTGTAATTATCCCATTTCAGACCTATACCTATGTAATTACACTGAGATGCATCCCACTTTATATGTAAATGGTCTCTTCCTATGTAGCTATTTTTAGTTTCAAATGATACTTGTTTACAATTATTATTTTTTATGCCCCAAAGCCCATTTTCATCAGAGCTAGTAAAAAGTATTTTTTGAGGAAATTTATCAAAAGCTGAGATTGATGTAGATGGTTCATAAATGCTAACCTTGTTCATATACCCACATGAAGTTATGCATATGATAAGAATACCAAAGGCTATATTTGTATTCAACTTCATTATTGGTCTAACAAGCTTGAGTTTGAAGTGAAAATGATATGATCAATATCTGTTCTTACATCCTTACCAAAATTTTCTGGACAATTTTCTTGTACTCCTGCAGAAGGGCATGCCTGACATGCAATTCTAATTGCACTAATATCGTTGGGATTCATATTAAAATTAATATTGGGGTCATTGGGTGATAATGGTTCAAAGTCCGAGTACTTAAATGACTTCATTTGCCACCCATCCCAATCGACAGGCACCTTCATTTTATAAACCTCCATTGTTGATTCAAATAAATCAGATGCATTATTGTTAGGATTATCGTTAAAGGGTGTATCTGTTTCCTCAGAGATTAAAATATTGATAAATTGTCCTGAGTGTAAGTCTACTAAATCTGAAAGTATACCTATATTGATATATATCTCATTTGAGCTTTGGCTTACATTGTTGATGTTGATAGGCAAATCTAGACTACCTAAAGCCCAGTCCCAATTTACCCTACCACCCATCTTAAAGTAACTATTTCCTAGTAATGGGTCATCATTCGCTACTGTAAAGGTCATACCTCCTCCGGAACTATTATAATACACAATGCCTTCAGAAGGAGTGCCATCCTCAAAATTCTCTACCCAGATACCATCATCAAATGTTTTGGATGAATTAATAGTTAGAGTATCCCTCAGTGTATCAGTTTCATTTTCAAAAGTTAGTTCAATAGCACACACTTCCTCTTGAAAAAATGGAAGCTGAGATGGTGCCCCATTCCACTTAGTTTCATTAGGATCAATAATATTTGAAAGTCCTGTAATTTCTCTTTTTGCATTTGTACTAAGGCCAAGAATAGTAATTTTCCATTCAACAGGTTTGTTAAACTCACAACTGAAACCTACTTTTTCGTTATTTGAAAAATTAGGGTTTTTACTTGTAAGTGTAAGTGGTTCAATCAACTCAAAATCACCATATAGTATATCAATCGATGGCCCTTCAAATTCTTCCTTTGTACAACTGTGTAAAAAGAGTAACATGATTAGAGAAAGAATAAGTTTTGTTTTTATTTTCATAATTCTACAGATAAAATTAATATTAGTCTATTGTATTTATAATCAGGCTGATCAGAAAACTTTGCACCCCACCAACTGTAATTAAGGCTAGCATATACATTTTCTCTGAATTTGTAAAGTATTCCAGCAGAAAGCAAATGGTCTTTTTGGTCTATTTCTTGCTCGGATGTAAAATAAGTAATATTACCATAATTATTTCTCTGAGTTAAAAACTCATTACCATTGGCATTAAATTGCTTGTAAGAGGCTTGAACAAAAAAGTTTTTTACCAGTTCTGCGTTTACAAACGTGTTTAACTGATGTGTATATAAGTCTATTGAGGAAACTACATCACCTCCTCTTTCTGTAAGCTCACTTTCAGAAGAAATAGAAAAGCTTAGTTCATTGTTCAGATTTAACCATTTATGAAAATTGATTTTAACTGCTCCTTTAAATAAACCAAAATTTCTTTTTTCAGCTGTTCCTTGACCTATTACTTCTTTAAACAGACCACCATTCAATTTAGCTAGGAATTTCTTGTTTTTGTTTGTTATTCTTGCTTTCATGAAAACTCCTGATCTATTTGGTGTAGCATCACCATATGGAAGTATATTCGAATAAATGGGGTTGAAAGGCATTAGTGTGCTAGAAAGATCCTGATTATACAATTTTTCATCAGAGATAAGGTCGAATAAAGATGTTGGTCTCACCAATGACATATTTGTATAGTTGGGATAAATTGTTTTACCATTAGTGTAAGCATAATCTATACGTTTAGTTTGAGCACCTGCACTTCTAAAATTTGGATCAACATATCTGTAACCTGCAGTTAATGTTAGCGTGGAATCTTTCATAAAAAGTTTGTTATTGAACTCAAAGTACATTCCTTTAGTTTCATTTGATATTGAATCAGAAATTCCGTTTTCTAGCTCTGAATGGAGCCAATATCTTTTTGAGAATCCAGACTGAAGACTCTGCTCAACGCGATACTTTTCATTACCAAAGTGATGTAAAAGAGATATACCTTGAACAGGATTTCGAACAGAAATATTATTTGTTCCGCTTGGTGCAACTTCGTATAGGTTGATGTAGTTAGCTGAAAATGTTAGTTTTCTGCTAATTTCAGAAAATATTGAACCACCTGAGAGTAAAAGATCACTCGAATATGTAGTTTCATTGATTTGACTTGAACCACTTGGACGAGTGACAAAGAAATCAAAGCCTAAATTTCTTATGTATCGATCGAATTTAAAAGAAAAATCAGTTTGAATTCCTTGCAAACGCCATCTGTTTTGAGTATAAAAGTTTTCATAATGAATAATGTCACGATAATGCTTTAACATTTCATTCTCGTCTCCAGAAAGTTCCTCATCATAGTTAAACAATGTAAATTTTGTTTGCTTCAGAAAAAGATCACCTACACTAAAACGTATCTTATCATTTATTACTCCTTTTGCTCTTAGCTGTCGAACATTTATTTCTGTTCCTGAACCAAAAAAACTCCCAAATGAATTTCTTATGCGGAGCTGCGCCATAACTTCAATATCCTTGATTGGATTTACGTGGGTGTTCAGATCTAACAGATTATATCCGTTAGATCTATTGTTTGGGGATAGTGTGTCGTTTATTGTGCTTTTATCTATAGCATCTCGAACAAAATATGAACGAGAGAGGCCGTCAAACCAAATATTGTCATTGACTTGTGCATGAACATTAAAATCTGATAACAAGACCACAGAAAAAACAACTAATATTAGTAAACTTCTTTTCATATATTAAAAATTTATTTTTAGTTCGAGCATCATTTCCCAACCCTTAAGATGATTTTCTACAAAATTAGGGTCAAAATATCGATACTGATTATATCGGTAAAACAACATTGAATTTTGACTGATTTTATAGTCAATACCAAGACCAATGAGTGTATTTTTTTGGTTTCTTGAGTTGGTATACCTGTAAAATCTATCCAAACCCAATTTCTCAAAAAAAGTATTTGTGGAAGTAGCCTCAGTATTATCGCCTAAATCTGTAGAGGAATTTCCAAGTACTTTTTCTAGTCCATAACTAAATACAAAAGCAGCTTTATCATTCAATTCAATACTAAAATCTATCTCTTCACTGAGTTGACTAATTAGTGTTTGAGTTCCGATTTGAGGAACTATATTGAAATCTTTTTGGCTTGTATTTAATCGAGTTAAGGAAAATATATAATAGTTCTTGCCGAAAATTTTGTTATTGTATTTTGCTTGAAACTCAACAGTATTAAAAAACTTTTTGAAGTTTGCAAATCCGCTAGAAGTTGTATCACTAATGTTAACATTTTCATATACCCCTCTATATGTTGAGTTAAGTGCATTATATGGACCCCAATTTTGTGCAAAAAGATAAATTCTTGAAAGAGTTTGACTATTCACATTGTGAATATAAGACAAAGAACCATCAGACTTTTCAATTTCAGAAAATATTCCAATACCTCCATTTATTTTGAGCTTTTCTAAGCTAATATCAGCATTTACTGAAACTCCTTGTCTATTGTTAATTGGAAAACCAAGTCCAACCATTGGGCTGCTGAAAGGTGTTCTAATTGTTGTTCCTACGCCTCCCACGTTAGGAAATACCTCTATAACAGAGGTATTCAAAAAATTACCTGTAACATTTACAAATTGTGGTGAAATTCTATAAAGTTGTAAATTCAATGGAACTTTAGTTGATTTGGCAGTTTTAATATTTACAAGAATAGCTTCTCCCTTTTTAGCTTTATATGTTGGATCACTATAGTTTCCAACTCCAAGCTCCATTTGAAATTGTATTTTATTCCATTTCTTATCCAATTCAAGGGTATGAATGAAATAGTTTCTTTTGTCATCACTTAGAGAATCTGTATTTGCCCATGAGGAAAGATAATTATAAGCTACTTTTGTAGAAGGA
>ENA-OSEY01001970-OSEY01001970.1-marine-metagenome-genome-assembly--contig:-NODE-1970-length-13649-cov-4.257810_pt1 | contig 13649 bp, 13 predicted proteins | sample MGYA00248465_ERZ534230 | MGnify/ENA primary metagenome ERZ534230 (study PRJEB26409, sample SAMN06344110) | marine metagenome | isolation source: Sea water from surface | place: Atlantic Ocean:Southern... | reverse complement strand
TCCCCACCAGCAGGTATATAAAAGTTATGAATGTTTATCTTCTTTTTTTGGTACAGTAACTCGATATTTATATGTCTAGCATCATCCTTATTACAAAATGTAGTTTTATCAAATGATACTATGGGTATTTTAGACGATATGGATACACCATTATAACCTTTAATCCCATAGGCTTCGGTCTGTAGAAAGCCCATTCTTTTGAAATCTTTAAAAGGAAAATCTTCCCTGAGACATTTAGTTTCTTGAAGGCATAAAATGTCAGGATTAAGTTTTTTAACTACTCTTCTGACAGATTTTATTCTTAGTCTTACTGAGTTTATATTCCAAGTAACAACTCTCATTATTCGTATTTAAGAGTCCAATATATTATCCCACATTTCATCAATCATCATTTCATAATCAAAATCCATTATAATTGATGTATCTTCATATCTTTCAATGATCTGAGCTTCAGGAAATAATCTAGGATCATTTTTAAAACTATCTTTTAAAATTTCAAATGACATTTGATTGGCAGTAGCAAGTTGGTTATTTACAGATATATTTCTACCAATTTCGGCATCCAGTATTGCATTAATATAGTAGTGTGCGGATTCTTTATTATCTGATTTATCTGAGATACAAATGATATCTTGCCAAATTAGACTTCCTTCTCTTGGAAATACAAACCCAATATCATTATCTTTCTCCATTGCTTCTATAGCCTCTTCATTGGTAGCTATTGCCAGATCAACTTCGTCTGCTAAAATAAGAGCAATTCCATCTGAGTTACCAAAATTTTTTATATGCTCCTTTTGTCTTTTGAGAAGCCCTTCTGCTTGGTTTATCCAACTAGGATCATTAGAATTGGCTGAAATTCCAATATATTTTAAAGCAAGTTGAATTAATGTTCTTCCGTCATTAATTAGAGCAATTCTTCCAGAATACTTATCGGAGTCAAGTAACCATCGCCATGTTGCTGGTGGACTATCGAACTTATCCTTTCTATATAAAATACCAATCCCCCCCCATGTTAGAGGAACAGAATATTTTCTACCATCATCATAATTTGATTTTAAGAATTGTGGATTAATATACCCAATATTTTCAATTAAAGAGTATTCTAACTCGGCCATTTTTTCTTCATAGATAGCTTCTTCGATCAAATAATTTCTTGCAATTATGACATCTAGGTTTTCATCATAATTTGATAAATCAAAATCATTTGTTTTTGTATAAAAAGATGTTGTAATTGGTATGTTCAATGATTTATCAAGTTTTGCTAAATCTTTTTTTTCGATATAATTTTCTGGCATAACTACTGAAAAAGATATTTCCTCCTGTGCATTTGCACTTTGATGCAAAGAAGAAAATAACATAATAAATAATAATAAAAAAAGTTTCAGGTTTGTCTTGCCTATAAATCGCTTTATTTCTTGCATTCCTCAGCTCTCCACAAAATATATTATAATCATATATAGATTTGTAATTCTAATGAAAACATTATTTTGTAATAAAATATTGATCACCAATTTTATTCTCATATTTAATTTTAGAAAAGAAAATATTAGTTTCTTTTCTTTGATGATCAATAATTTTCCATTGTCTTAGGATAGGTTTTGGATAATCAAAAATTACTTCTAATGAGTTTCTATTGTTGTTCTTATTGGAACTAATAAAAATTCTCCCTATATTGTTATCTATGATAGCGGAAGTTAAGTAGTCTTCAATATTACTCTCTTCTTCTATTAATCCTAAGATTGGATTATTAGTCACTGGAAAGTTTCTAAATTTATCCTTTTTTTTCTCTTTAAAAAATATTTTCCCGTTTTTATATATTATTATTACTTCAGACGGAGCTTTGTAATGAAAAGCTATTTCACCTTTATCGTTGATCCAAAAAAATCCTTTTGAGATATTTCCAACATAATCAATTTGGGTGAAATTACCTCTAAGATTTCTGAAGTTATTGATATAGCTTTTTGTTTCTTGGACCCATGAATCTGATCCCTTATTAACTTTAGTTTCTATTTCTTCAGATAGAATATCAATATTAATCAAAAAAATTATTATTAAAAAACTTAGAATTTTTGACATTAATTTGTCTCTTTCAAGAGCTCTCTTTTACCTTGAGGATTTGGCGCTGATACAATGCCCTTTTCTTCCATTTCTTCAACTATTCTTGCTGCCCTATTATACCCAATTTGAAGTTTTCTTTGTATGTAGCTTATAGAAACTCTTTTATCATTTGTAACAATGGCCACAGCCTGAGTAAACAAACTGTCCTCACTATTATTTTCGATCGATTTATTATTATTTATCTCATCTTTATCTTCTACTATTTCATCAATATAGTCTGGGTTTTCTTGTTTTCTAATATGTGAGACGATATTTTCAACCTCTGAGTCTGAAACAAATGCGCCATGAACCCTTGTAACCCTTCCACCTTCCGAAAGGAACAACATATCACCATTACCTAATAGTTGCTCAGCACCCATTTCATTTAATATAGTTCTACTATCTATCATAGAAGCAACTCTAAATGAAATTCTTGTTGGAAAGTTAGCTTTAATTGTACCTGTAACAACATCTACACTAGGTCTTTGTGTTGCCATTATCACATGTATTCCAGCGGCTCTAGCCATTTGAGCTAATCGTTGAACTAAATGTTCAATATCATTTCTTGCAACAAGCATCAAATCTGCCATTTCGTCAATTACGACAACAATGAAGGGCAATTTTTCAGCGATAATTTCCTCTTCTTCATAAATTGGCTCTCTATCTTCATCGTAGCCAGTATGTATTTTTCTTTTAAAGGTTTTATTTTGTAGACTATATTCTTCAGCCTTTCGGTTGTACTCAGCCATATTTCTAACAGATAATATTGCCATCTTTTTATATCTTTCCTCCATTTCCCTGACTACCCATTTTAAGGCAACTACAGCTTTTTTTGGGTTTGTTACAACAGGAGTTAATAAATGTGGAATACCGTCATACACCGATAATTCAAGCATTTTTGGGTCAACCATTATTAGTCTACAATCTTCAGGTTTAAATCTATACAAAATAGACAATATCATCCCATTAATACCAACTGATTTTCCTGAACCAGTTGTTCCAGATATAAGTAAATGTGGCATGAGGGATAAATCAGCAATAATTGGAGTTCCACCAATATCCTTTCCAAGGCTTAGTGGTATACCTTTTTCTTGTTTGTAAAAATTATCTGTGTCAAATATCTCTCTTAAATAAACTGTACTCCTATTTTCATTTGGTAATTCAATACCAATTGAGTTTTTTCCCGGTACAACAGCTATTCTTACAGAGGCTACTGCCATCTCTCTAGCAATATCATCCGTTAGGCTTATAACCCTTTTCGTTTTTATTCCTGGTGCGGGTTTAAGTTCATAAAGAGTAACAACTGGACCTGGTCTTACAATTTCAATCTCACCTTCTATCCCAAATTCTCGAAGCGCATTAGCTAATTTTTTTCTGTTATCTTCAATTTGGTCATCTGAAACTAGATTTTTTTTGGTAGTTTCAGCTTCTTTTAATAATTGAAGAGATGGAAGTTCATAATCACTTCTATTAATCTGTTTTTTAATGTTTTGATTTTGAGTAACCTTTTTAATAATTGATTTACGCTTTGTAGTTTCCTCGACTTTCGTTATTATTTTTGCTTGTTTTGGGATTTCTTTTTCTTGGGTTTCTTTTGTTTTAATTAATTTTAAATTTTCCTGTTTACCAGCAGATAGTGCAACACTTCCAAAAATTACAGATGTAAATCCAAGAATAAAAATTACTATATCTTTGTAGTAATCAATTTTAATTTCAAAAAAGTTAGCTACTAAGACAATTTGTGAATTAATTAGAAAACCAATGACTCCTCCATTCTCTGAAATAATGTGGCACCCAAGACAACTAGTCAAAATACAAATAGCTAGATAGAGAGTAGTTATTAACAAACTCTTACTTCTATTTGCTAGAGAGAATGAACCAATAATGATAAAAGAGATTGGAATTAACAATGATGTTATCCCAAAGATTTGTATTAGAAAATCAGCACTATATGAGCCAAAATGACCAATCAAATTATTTGAAAAATCATCTGTAGCTGTATTCATACTTGCATCAAACTTATTGTAACTGAAAATAGAAATTAAAATTAAAATTCCTAGAAATATTAACCCAATATTTTTAGAGAAATTAAAAAGGATTATTAGACCTTTTATAGATATTCCAATTAAATAGCGGGCTGCCATTTTAGGATAAAAAGTTATTTTTGATAAAATACTCATTTCAAATTTTATTTGGCGAAACCATCTCTGCGACAATAATATATTTGTTCTAAAATTTAATCTACATTAAGGTTAATACTTTCATTATTTGATAAAATTAAAATGAGATAAAATATTCTATTCATGAGTACAAAAATTAAAGATGTTGATTTTATAATTTACGGAGGAGGTATTACAGCTGATATTATATCTATAATTCTAGACTCTGAGAATAAGCAATACTGTATTGTAGAAGAAAACGTAAAAAAGCAGTCAGAAAACTCACCAAGATCATTAGCTCTTTCCCAGTCTTCCATGAACTTATTAACTTATTATGGAATAAGTTTTCCATTTCAAGAAATTAATGAAATGAGAGTTTTTGAGTCAGGGCTAGATGGTAAAAAAAGTAAAGGAGAATTGATTTTTAACAATAATGAAATCTTAGGCTATGTCGTTAAATATAACGACATTCAAAAAGCAATTTTAAAAAAGAAAAAACCGCAAAAAATTAAATTAAGAACTCTTAATGTATTGAATGTTGAATTTAATAATTTGTCACTCAAAGTTACTATGAGTGATGGAAACGAGATTAATGCAAAAAATATCATTTTTACAAAAAAAATTAATATAGATCTTTTACCAAAGCTTAATCTCTCATATAGAAAAAAAAGTTATGATCAGAAGGCTATAGTCACTACCTTACAACATAAAGAGGGTCATGAAGGTATAGCTTACCAATATTATGATAATGGAAAACCTCTTGCTTTACTCCCATTAAAGAAATCAGGAGTTTATTATAAAACATCCTTGATATGGTCATTAGATGATTATTTGGCAGATGATATTTTGGCAAATGATGATTTAACCAGTATCTTAAATAATAAATTAGGCCACTTATATAAGACTATAAAGATAAAAGATGAACCAATCTCATTTCCACTAAACAAGTTTTTGTTAAGGGGAAAAGCTGATAAGAGGCTCATATTTGTTGGTGACTCAATCAGAATGATGCATCCGATGGCTGGTCAAGCCTGGAACCAAAGCCTTAGAGATATATCTTACCTTGCTGATGCTTTGGCTGAGTCTAAAAATCTTGGAATAGACTTAACTTCATCTCCTTCATTAGGCCTTCTTAAAAAGTTGAGAAAGTTAGAAGGTGAGGGCATGACTAATTCAATTGATTTTATTAACTATATTTATAATCTTGATACCTCTTTATCAAAAGGAATAAGAAGAAATCTTATGAAGGTTATGAATTCCTTTAAACCAATTAATAAACTAATTATTAACGAGGCTAATGGAGGAATAATTAGAAGACCAAGTCTTTTGATGGGAGAAAAACCTGGTACAAGAAAAGTTTAATCTAATTTTCTCGCTTCATCTGGAAGCATAATCGGAATACCATCTCGAATAGGGTAGGCAAGCTTTGCCTCTTCACTTATCAATTCGTTATTTATCTCATCCAAAATTAACTTATTTTTTGTTATTGGGCATACCAATATTTCTAACAGGTCTTTTTCAATTTTTTTCATAGCTTTATTGTATAGACTCGATACCCTTGTTTGTAGAGAGTGCCATCTCTGTCATTGCAATTAAAAGGTCATTCCTTTTTTGTATATTATCTGCCTCGAGTAATGCTTGTTTTTCTTCTGCACTATATGGGCTTAATGAGCATAACGAGTTAACTAGTGTTTCTGAGGGAGAGTCTTTAACCGCATCCCAGTCAATTTGGAGATTATTTTTCTCAAGATATTTTTTCAAAACAACCAGAAGCTTTTCTCTGTTTACTTTATCTTGGTCATACCCAGGAATTAGATCATTTGAATAATCTTCATACGATACATTAACTTGTCTGTATGGAGTAAGAGTTTCAAGTTCTTCAACAACTTTATATCTGCAAATACCTTGAAGAGTAATGATAAATCTTGAATCAGATAACTCAGTGAATGATATAATTTTACCTAAGCAACCTACTGAATAAAGTTTATTACTGTCTGTTTCTTTAGATTGTATCATTCCTATTAATCGATCAGAGGAAATAGAATTATCAACCATTTCTAGATATCTGGGCTCAAATATATTTAGGGGTAATTGTGATCTAGGTAGAAGAAGCGCACCGTTTAAAGGAAAAATTGATATTTTATTAGGAATATCATTAATATTTTTATATTTATAAAGGCTACTCATAATAATTAACTAAATAAAATAGAGGAAAGCTTTTTCCTTCCCTCAGCTGCTAATTCATTACTTGGTCCAAGTGCATTAAAAATTTCTAACAAATTTTTTCTTGCAGCTTCCTCATTCCACATTTTATCTTTTTCTATGATGAATAACAAATGTTGGATAGCTTTTTCATAATTTCCATTACCCATTAGACTTATGGCAACATCAAACCTAACTTGAAGATCATTAGGTGTTTTTTCTAATTTTTCTTCCAATTCATTTATAACATTGTCATCTACTTTGTCTGTAGAAGCTCTCTCTAAGATCTCAATTTGTGATCGCGCTGAGACATAGTCTTGATTTTTTTCTTTATCTGCGGCTTCTATATTCGATAAAATTTCTTTTGCTATACTAACATCTTTTAGTCTAGCATAACAATGTGCAAGCATTGATAATGCAGTGACATTATCCGGTTCAGACTGGGCAATGCGACCAAAAATTTCAAGAGCATCATTGTAGTTTTCATCCTTGAATAAATTTTTACCTTCTTCTATAGCCAAATCATTATCAGAGGGACCATTTAAAGCTGCGAGTTTATCAACAAAACTTTTTATTATTGACTCTTGTTGAACGCCAACAAAACCGTCAACAGGTTGACCATTATAAAAACCTAAGACAGCTGGTATAGATTGTATTTGGAGTTGCTGAGAAATTTCAGGGAATTCATCAATATTCATCTTAGTTAAAATTACTTTGCCATTTGACGATAGAACAAGTTTCTCCAAAACTGGTGCTATTTGTTTACAAGGCTCGCACCATGGTGCCCAAAAATCAACTATTACTGGGGTGTGTTTTGATTTTTCTATAACTTCTTGAACAAAATTTTCATTAGATAAATCTATTGAATGCATATTAACTTCATTATTACTATGAGTTGATTGATCAAAATTCATTGTATTAGAGCGCGTCTTCTTGCGTTTCACCCGTTCGAATTCTAATAGCTCTATCAACATCGGCTATGAAAATCTTTCCATCACCAACTTTACCAGTTTCTGATGTTTTTGTTATAAGCTCAATTACCTCTTCTACCCTCTCAGTTGGAACAACTAACTCTATTTTCATTTTTGGTACTTCAGTTGTTTTATATTCTGCTCCTCGGTAAATCTCTGTTTGACCTCTTTGTCTTCCAAAGCCTCTAATCTCAGTCGCGGATAAACCTTCAATGCCAATTGTTATTAATGCATCACGAACGTCATTATACTTATGCGGCCTAATAATTGCAGTTATCATCTTCATTGTTTCCCCCTTCTCTAATCTTAGAGCAATTTTTACAAGCCTTCTTATGGATTCTGAATGAGAGGGGATATCTGTTTGATTACGTCTCCATTTATCCACTTCTTGTCGAAATTCTGTAGAAGCCACTAACTGAATTCTTTGATCTTGTTTATTCATAACTCTATTATACATAACTAATGTTAATAGTTAAGTAAGATTGTTTACAACATGTAAACTTTCACATAATGTAATGTTATTAGCGGGTGTAGCTCAGTGGTAGAGCATCACGTTGCCAACGTGAGGGTCGTGAGTTCGAATCTCATCGCCCGCTCCATTTATAAAGAGCAGTATTTTTGTTTGTTGCTTTTAAGCAACGTTTTTATATGAAATACCTCTGTAGCTTAATTTTTTCTGCGAAATATTAATACTATTACTACTCTTTATATAGTTAATACCTCTGTAAATACCCTCTTTAAGACTATTTTCTGTTTCAGTAGATATTTCTGAATTGCCTCTGTAAATCATATTCATCTTCTAGCTCCCTAAACGCCTCTGTATTTTAGTTCGTCTTTGTTAATATTATTATTTTCTATAGTATTATTATGTTTAACACCTCTATAAGTACCTTCATTTGCGTGTTCTCTTTTTTCAACATTTATATTTGAATTTCCTCTGTAAACTCTTTCCATTTTATTCTCCTTTATCTGTATAATGTATAAGTTACACATAATATGTATATTACTTAACTAAATGTCAATACCTTTTTCTTTTTTTTCTTGTTTTTTTATAAATTATTAATAAAAAGAAAACATGGTGCCGTTTAACCGCGGATAATAGGGAAAAAGGTTTAAATCCTTTGCTGTACCCGCAACTGTAAATTAGTGTTTTTACAATTATGTCACTGAGAAATTGGGAAGACTGTATAAACTATACTGATAAGCCAGGAAACCTGCCATAAATGAGTCGTATGTTTTTAGACGGGATTATCTATAAATGCGGGCTTTGCCTTTAAACGACATAATTTTTATGGAGGAGGCAAAGAAATGTTTGTCATTATTTTCATTTTTCTAATTTTTATTTCACCTTTGAATGCTCAGGGCTCAATTGATTTTTCTATTCCAGAAGAAATAATTGTTAAATCAACAAGATCTGAAGCTAGTATTTACCAATTGGGCGGTTCAGTAGATATCATAACCTCAGAGCAAATTAAGAAAAGCGGTTTTAATTTTGTAAGTGAAGCTCTTCAAACTATTCCAGGTTTGTATATTAGTCAAAATGGTTCTTTAGGCGGTACTGCCACAGCTAGAATTAGAGGAGCAGCAAGTGGTCAGACTTTAGTTTTAATTGACGGTGTTTCAGTATCTGACCCGTCAACCCCTGGCGGTGAGTTCGACTTTTCAAGTCTATTGAGCTCTAATATCGAAAGAATTGAAATTTTAAAAGGTTCTCAATCAACATTATGGGGTAGTGACGCTATTGGCGGTGTTATTAATATAATAACAACTAATGAAGTAATCGGTTCAAGTATTAATTTGAGCACAGAAATAGGTTCTTTCAGTACGCAAAAAATTGGTGCTGATTTGAGATATTCAGATACGGTTCATAATTTATATCTATCATATAATCAGTTTACTTCAGATGGCATTTCAAAGGCAGACAAAAGTGACGGAAATTCAGAAAAAGATGGAATAGGTAGTAAATCTTACTTAATAAAAACTAATCACAAAATTTCTGGATTAGAAATATCTTCTAACCTTAATTACAGAGAATCCGATATTGACTATGATAGTTTTGGATTTGTAACCGGAGTTACTGACGGTGATGAAAATACAAAGGGTCGACAAATAAACTGGGCCTTAGAAGCAAAAAAATCTTTTCTAGATGATCGTTTTACAAACACATTTTCCCTTTCTGAGTCTGAGATTGACAGAAAATATTATACGAATGGAATAGAAAATTTTTCTGCAAAAGGTAAAAGAAGCTTTGCAAGATATATTATTAATTACAATTTTACTGAAAGGAATTTCTTCACCTTTGGAGCTGAGGTAGAGGTATCATCTACATTTGATGATGATTTTGAAACTGAATCTTTATTTTTCCTTTACGAGGTTATGCTTCATCAAGATTTGGGTCTTTCTTTCGGTTTAAGAGAAGATAAAAGTGATAATTTACCAACCGAAGAAACACCTAAGGTCACAGCTTATTATAATATTAATAATAATTTTCGCTTATCAGCTAACTGGGGCGAGGGGTTTAAATTACCAACAATATTTCAGTCTACATTTTTTTGCTGTGGAGCCGACAAACCAAACGATAATCTGCTTCCAGAAACTAGCGAGGGATATGAAGTTGGCTTAACTTATGAATCAAATGAAAGAGATAATAGTTTCAAGTTTATTTATTTTGATCAGGAGATTAGCAATATGATAGATTTTTCATTTAGCCTTGGTGCTTATGAAAATTTAAAACGTGTTAACTCCGAGGGCTATGAATTTAATTTCCTATCTAACATTACTGATAACTTTCTTTTATCGGGAAGCTACTCCAAAACAGATAGTACAAATAAAGAAGGTATTAGGCTTACTCGATTGCCACAAGAAAAAGCAAACTTAAATTTTGACTTATCTTACGGACTTAAAAATAAGATTTTTTTATCATTCTTTTATAATGGAGATGAAACTGACCCAAGAGGAATTGTCAAAAGCTGGGTAAGATCCGATGTAAATTTTTCTAGAGAAGTACGCAATAATATTAGAATGTATCTAAGAATTAAAAATATTTTCGATGAGAATTATCAAGATATATATGGTTACGGAACCGAAGAAAGATCGTTCAATATAGGTCTATCACTGGATATTAATTAATGATTAAAATGTCTTAAGCCTGTGAAAATCATTGCCAAACCAGCATCGTTTGCGGCTTGAATGACTTCTTCATCGCGTATTGACCCGCCTGGTTGAATAATTGCCGTCACCCCAGCATCAGCTGCAGCAATTAAGCCATCTGCAAAAGGAAAAAATGCGTCTGAAGCAACAACTGAACCATTTGTTAAAGCGACATCTTCACCTGCAAACTCTGCAGCATCTCTTGATTTTCTTGCCGCTATTCTAGACGAGTCTAATCTATTCATCTGCCCAGCGCCAATACCAACGGTTGCTCCATTCTTTGCGTAAACAATTGCATTTGACTTAACATGCTTAGCAACTGTAAAAGCGAAGTATAAATCTTGAATCTCTTGTTCTGATGGGTCTCTCTTTGTTACAACTTTTACTTTGCTATCATCAATGACAATATTATCGTTCGTTTGAACTAAGAAACCCCCAGAAATTGATTTAACATTTTGTATTATCTCTTTAGTGTCTGACAACCCGCCAGCAGATAGTAATCTTACATTCTTTTTTTTGCTAATTATATTTTTGGCTTTTTCTGAAACTTGAGGAGCAATTACCACTTCCGTAAATATTTCTGTTATTAGTTCTGCAGTTTCTCCCTCAAGTTCAGTGTTAAATGAGATTATACCTCCAAAGGCCGATGTCGCGTCACATTTTCGAGCTTCTCTATATGCTTCTGCTTGGCTACTATTGATTGCCACACCACAAGGATTAGCATGTTTAATTATTGCTACAGCATGATTTTCTTTGGGATTAAATTCTGAAATTAACTCATAAGCTGCATTTGTGTCATTAATATTATTATAACTTAGTTCTTTTCCTTGAATTTGGTTTGAGGTAATTACTCCAAAACGATTTGTTCCATCACTATAAAATGTTGCTTGTTGATGTGGATTTTCTCCATATCTTAATGTTTGTATTTTTTTGCCAGTAAAAGATTTATATGATTGATCATTACTAATTTCCTTATTCATCCAATTAGATATAGCCAAATCATATGCAGCAGTCCTTGCGAAAGCCTTAGTAGCAAGATTCTTTAATGTTTTATTTGAAATAGTCCCATCTTTTTTTAATTCATTTAAAATTAAATCATAGTCTCCAATATCAACAATTACAGCGACACTATTATGGTTTTTGGCTGCAGCTCTTATCATTGCTGGTCCGCCAATATCAATGTTTTCAATGCATTCTTCAAAACTTGAATCTTTTTTAATGGTATCTTCAAAAGGGTATAGGTTTACAACCAATAAATCGATTGACTCAATAGAGTTGTCACTAAGGGTTTTCATATGATCATTATTATTTTTAACTCCAAGTAGACCAGCATGAATATTTGGGTGTAAGGTTTTTACTCTCCCATCCAATATCTCTGGGAAACCAGTTATTGTTGATACATCAGTGACATCAATGCCTTTTTCTTCTATGAATTTCTTGGTTCCGCCAGTTGAAATAATATTAATACCATTTGATGTTAATTCTTTAGCAAGTTTCTCTAGACCATCCTTGTTGGATACTGATATAAGGGCTTTCTTTACCTTAATACCATTGCTCATAAATTAACTCTCCAATCTCAACTTCGATATATTGTCAGCATAATTATCTTGTCCACCTTTAAAAGTTGAAGTACCAGCTACTAGCACATTGGCACCAGCGTTTATAGCTAATCTAGATGTTTCAAAATTTATGCCACCATCTACCTCAAGCTCAATATCCTTTCCTGAAGTGTCAATTAATGTTCTGATGTTTTGGATTTTTTCTAATTGGTCATGCATAAAACTTTGTCCACCGAAACCAGGAACAACAGTCATTACAAGAATTAAATCGATTTCTTCAATCAATTTATTTAGAACATTGATTTTGGTTGATGGATTCAGAGATATTCCAACTTTACAACCTAAGGACTTTATTATTTTAACTGTAGCTAATGGATCATCTTCAGCTTCTGGATGAAAGGTAACAATATCTGATCCTGACTCAACAAATTCTTCAAGAAGTGGATTAACAGGTGTTATCATTAAGTGAACATCAAAAGGAATTTTTGTACATTTTCTTATGTCCTTAATCACCTCCGGACCAATGGTTAAATTTGGTACATAATGGCCATCCATTACATCAACATGAACATAATCAGCGCCAGCTTCAGTAATTGCTGAAATCTCTTCTCCAAGTTTTGAAAAATCTGCAGCTAAAATCGATGGAGCAATTTTAATTTTTTTGTCCATAAAGACTCATTATCAGAGGCTTTATCTCAAGGCAAGTATTCAGGCTATTTTTTTCAAGCGTGCAATAAAAAATCCATCTCTACTTTTTACAGAAGTCTTACCTTTTGTAAGGATCCTCAGCCAGCCATCAGATGTGATGATATCTTCTGACTCATCAATTTCAGTGGGGGATATTTTATCAATCTCACAATTCTTATTATTTTTGAGAAAATCCTGAATTTGAATTTCTCCCTCTTCTTTTTCTAGAGAACAGTTACAGTAAATTAAAAGACCATTAGTGTTAAGAAATGACCAACTTTTTTTTAATAGTTTTTTTTGTAAATCAACCAAGCTTTTTAAGATTTTATCATTTTTAGAATACATTATATCAGGATTTTTTCTAATCGTGCCTGTTGCTAAGCAAGGTACATCAAGTAATATTTTATTCCATTTTTTTTTGGTTTTAAATTTTAGAATATCTGTAATAATTATAGTTGGAGAGAATTTAAGTCTATTCATATTCTCATTAAGTTGCTCTACTCTTTCTTTGTTTTGATCTACGGATACTACCTCTGCACCCAGGGATATCATTTGGGCTGTTTTTCCTCCAGGTGCTGCGCATAAATCAAGTATTTCTTCACCTTTTTTAATTTTAAGGCATTTAACTGCAAGTTGTGAGGAATAGTCTTGTACCCACCACTCGCCATCTTGATAACCAGGTCTGTTTGATATTATTCCAGAGTCTTTCAATCTAAGAATATTATTAGGTAAGGCTCTCGCATTTAGTTTTTTCTGCCATTTTCTTATATTTTTTTTTACAGCTATATCAATATGTGGGTGTATTTTTTGAAACGACTCTAAAA
>ENA-OSEY01001969-OSEY01001969.1-marine-metagenome-genome-assembly--contig:-NODE-1969-length-13653-cov-7.840896_pt1 | contig 13653 bp, 18 predicted proteins | sample MGYA00248465_ERZ534230 | MGnify/ENA primary metagenome ERZ534230 (study PRJEB26409, sample SAMN06344110) | marine metagenome | isolation source: Sea water from surface | place: Atlantic Ocean:Southern... | reverse complement strand
CCAAAAATTGAAGGTTTTGAATTAGAAAAAGGGTTTAGGGGCATGGCCAAAGATACTGGCTCTGACCAAACCATGTTCAAAGGTGTTCATTGGGGAAAGGCTATGATGTGGATCTTTTTATTAAGTGACACATTTGTATTCAGTTGTTTCTTAATTGCATACATGAAAGGTAGGGCATCTACACCTGTAGAGTGGCCAAATCCAAGTGAAGTTTTTGCTTTAGATGCTTTCGGTGTTCCCGTTCCTTTATTACTTATTGCACTAATGACCTTCGTTTTAATTACAAGCAGTGGAACTATGGCACTAGCTGTAAAATATGGCTACGAAAGAAACAGAAAGATGTGTGGATATCTAATATTAGCAACTGCTTTGGGCGGACTTACATTTGTTGGAATGCAAGCTTACGAATGGTCAAAGTTAATACATGAAGGTGTTAGACCTTGGGAAAATCCATTTGGAGCAGCTCAGTTTGGATCATTTTTTTTCATGATTACTGGATTCCATGGGACACACGTATCAATTGGAGTTATATTTTTGTTTATTTATTGTTATAAAGTATTTGCGGGCCACTATGATGAAGGAAAAAGAGGCTGGTTTACTAAGATGAAGGGTGATTATGTAGAGGTTGAAATATTAGGACTTTATTGGCATTTTGTCGATTTGGTCTGGGTATTTATCTTTGCATTCTTTTACTTGTGGTAATTTAAATTATGGAAGAAACAAAAAAAAAAAGCGATCAATCATCAACACATAAAATAGGTATATATTTATGGATTTGGGGACTTTTATTTGTATTAAGTTTCTTTTCATATTTAGTTGATTGGTATCAATTTCAAGGTTTGTTGAGATGGTCATTAATTTTATTCTTTATGTTTTTAAAGGCAGGATTAATCATGGCTTTTTTCATGCACTTGTATTGGGAAAGATATGCGTTGGTAAATGTTTTGCTTTGGCCCATGACAGCAATAGTTTGTTTTGTAGCATTAATGGTTGCAGAGGGTAAGTATACTTTATTTTCTAGATTATTTTACTTTTTTGTAGGAGGATAATATGGATGGATATGATTATTTAGCAGGCTTTTTATTATTTTTTCTTTTCTTTATTTATATTGTTTGGTTTGGATTTACAGTAAAGGAAGAAAACCAAAAAGAAAAAGGTGATAACATAAAATTAAATCCATATGATAATATTCCAATACATAGAAAATTAATTGATAAAAAAAATCCTAAAGTGGGTTTATTTGATTTAGGTAATCATGTTTTGATTGCTGGTTTTATTCTTGTAGTAATTTTCATATCGCTTAATGTTGAGTAAAAGTGACAAGCAATATCATAAATAAGAGATCTGTTTTTGGAAATACTTTAACATATTTAAAATCATTTCTTCTTCTAATGAAACCTCGAGTGATGTCATTAGTGATCTTCACATGTGCAGTAGGTTTATTAACTTCTCCAGTAAGTGTTCCTTATTATAACTCGATAATCTCAATTTTTTTTGTTGCAGTTGGTGCGGGGGCTGCTGGGGCACTTAACATGTGGTATGAAGCAGATTTAGATAAATTAATGACTAGAACTTGTTTAAGACCGATTCCAACTGGGAAATTAAACAAAAATCAGGCATTGATATTTGGTATTGTCTTATCTTTGTTATCAATTGTAGGATTATATTATTCGTCAAACTTATTATCGGCAGTTATTCTATTTATAACGATCTCTTTTTACGTTTTTATTTACACAATATGGTTAAAAAGAAAAACTCCACAAAACATTGTTATAGGTGGGGCATCAGGAGCCTTGCCGCCTGTAATAGGATGGACAATAGCAAACAATAACCTTGCTCTAGAGCCAATAACGTTATTTTTAATAATATTTTTTTGGACACCATCACATTTTTGGGCATTAAGTTTATTTAAAGCTGATGACTATAAAAAAGCAAATATACCAATGTTACCGTTAACAAATGGCATTGAAAATACAAAGATAAATATATTAATTTATTCAATCTTAATGCTGCCAGTTGTTATAGTGCCATACCTGATTGGATTTGTAGGCAATATTTATCTTATATCTTCTCTATTACTAACATTTTATTACATATTCATTTGTTACGAGCTTTATAGTTTTAAAAAAAATAAATTTGAAATTTCTCAAGCAAAAAAAGTCTTTTCTTACTCTATTCTTTACTTATTCTTACTTTTTGTATTATTCCTTGTAGATAAAATATTTTAGTTGTAGAAGTTTTTCTAATCCATGAATTATATAAGTACTAGAAATAATAGTAAAAAAGTGTCTTTTGAACATGTCTTTTTAAAAGGTCTGTCTGAGGATGGTGGTCTTTTTATACCAGATAAATTAAAAAAATTTGATCATAAAGAATTAGAGGATCTATCAAATTTAAATTACAAAAATCTTGCATTTAATATTATCAAATTATTTACTGGGGATTTCATCAGTGAGCTAGAATTAAAAAATTTGGTTAATAAATCATATGAAAATTTTAGAGATAGCAATGTTGTAAAAATTAATAAAATTAATAAAAATTATTTACTAGAACTATTTCACGGTCCAACTCTCGCTTTCAAAGATATTGCTATGCAACTTATTGGTAATTTTTACGAATATTACCTAGAGAAGAGTAATAAAAAAATTAACATTATAGTTGCCACTTCAGGTGACACCGGCGCAGCTGCAATTGATGCGATCAGAGGAAAGAAAAATATTAATATCTTTGTCTTGCATCCAAACAACAAAATCTCATCGGTACAAAGAAAACTTATGACAACTATTGAGGACGATAATGTATTCAACTTAGCAATTAATGGTAATTTTGATGATTGTCAAAATTTAGTTAAATCTATGTTTTCTGATACTGGTTTTGCGAACACTATAAATATGTCAGGAGTAAATTCTATAAACTGGGCGAGGATAGTTGCACAAACAGTTTATTATTTTTATTCATACTTTCAAATAGGAAAACAGAATTTGTCCTTTTCTGTACCAACCGGGAATTTTGGTGATGTATATGCAGGTTATATTTCTAAACAGATGGGTTTACCTATAAGTAAATTTATAGTTGCTACAAATCAAAATGATATTTTGCACAGAGCAATATCAAAGGGGGATTATAAATCAAATAAAGTTAAGGAGACTATATCTCCAAGTATGGATATTCAAGTTGCTAGTAACTTTGAGAGATTACTTTACGATTTATATGATAAAAATTCTCAAAACGTAATAAATATAATGAAGAGTATAAAAGATAATTCATTTAAAATTGAACAGGATAAACTAAAAGACTTAAGGAATGATTTTGACTCAGAAAGTTTAAATGAAACTGAGGTTATTAATACAATAAAAAAATTTTATGAAGAATATAATATTGTTATTGACCCTCATACAGCTATAGGAGTAGGTGCCGTTGAAAAACTAAATCTAAGTGATGTGGTTATTTTATCAACTGCTCATCCTTGTAAATTTCCTGTGGCAATAGAAAAAGCAATATCAAAAATAGAAAAACTACCTGAAAGCCTTAACTATATTAACGATAAAGAAGAAAAATTTGAGGTGGTTTCAAATGATTTAGAAAAAGTCAAAGACTATGTATTAAGATCAATATGAAATTAAAAATAAATGATCAAGTTCCAGATACAGAAGTCTACCAATTAGTTAATGGTGAGCCTAAAAAAAGTCAATTAATAGATATTTTAGGAAAAGATAAAATTGTTTTATTTGGACTTCCTGGCGCATTTACATCTACTTGTTCAAAACTTCATTTACCAGGCTTTGTTGCAAATGCCGAAAATATAAAAGCGAAAGGAATAAAAGATATATTCTGTTTATCTGTGAACGATCCGTATGTAATGAATGCTTGGGGAGAAGTAAACAATATAGGTAATAAAATCAAAATGTTGTCTGATCCGTATTTACTTTTTACAAAAGCTATTGGTGCTGAGGTAGATAGAAATGCAAAAGGCATGGGTATTAGATCAAATCGATATGCAATGGTGATTGAAAATTTGAAAATATTGAATGTTCAAGTTGAAAAAGAGACTAAACTATGTGGTCTGTCCTCAGCAGAGACTATCTTAGATATCCTTTAATTTTAGATAAATTTTTCCAAGCGCGCAAATTAATTGTTAGCTGAAGACCGAGCCAATAGATCTACCTCATTATTTAATTCATCGGTTGAATGTGCTTTTACCCAAATCCATTCTATATCAAATGCGTTTGATAGATCATCAAGTTTTGTCCAAAGGTTTTTATTTTTAACTTCTTTTTTATCTGCGGTTTTCCAACCATTTTTTTTCCAGTTATGTATCCACTCTGTTATTCCAGACTTAACATATTTAGAATCAGTAAAAATTTGAACTTTAGAGCCTTGTGGTATCTTTTTTAGAGCCATTATTGGCGCTGTTAATTCCATCTGATTATTTGTTGTGTTTTCTTTGCTACCTTTAATTTCTATTCTTCCGCTATCATTTATTATTATAGCAGCCCAACCTCCTTTACCAGGGTTCTCTAAGCAAGATCCATCCGTATAAACTTTTATCATCTTAAGTACTCACTAAATTTGTTAATATTTTTATGAAAATACAACTTATCTATATATTCTCTTGGATTTTTTTTCTTAATCATTGCATTTTTTGGTGTATTTAAATAATCATAAGCTCGAGTTAAAAGATACCTTAAAGCTGAACCTTTGCACAAAGTATTAAAAGCATTTTTTTCATTTTTCGTCAAACTTCTTTTGGTTTCATATCCCTTTATCAAGTTATAAGTTTTTTTTTTGTTAAGAATAAATTTATTTTTTTTCTTATCAAAACATAAAGCATTTACACAAGTTGCTAATTCATATGCATAATAATCTGTGCATGAAAAATAAAAATCAATAAATCCATAAAATTTTTTTTTGTAAAAAAAAATGTTGTCGATAAATAGGTCGGAATGTATAATGCCACTTGGTAATTTTTTAGGCCAATTTTTCACTAATTTATTAAGATCGTACTTCATATTTATCTTCAAATTTTTTGAGAATTTATTAATTCTTTTGTCAATCGTATTTAAAATTTTATACAATGACCTAATAGACAAAGAATTTTTTCTATTGATTTTTAGTTTTTTAGTTGCATTGTGCAATTCAGCAACATTTTTACCAATTTGCTTACAGTCAGACGGGCTTAGTTTTTTTTTATCTCCACCTTTAAGAAAAGTAACTAAACAAGCTTTTTTGTTTCTTATTTTGAAAAGATAAGCTCCTTTTATATTTTTTATTGGGCTAGGGCATACAATTTTGAGTTTTGAAAGCTCGTCCATTAAATTCATGAAAAAGGGTAAATCTTTACTATTTACTCTTTTTTCAAAAATTGTAAGAACAGTTTTTTGATTTTTAAATTGTATATAATAATTAGTGTTCTCTATACCTTTTTTTATACCGTGATAATTTATTATTTTACCTAATTTGAAACTATTCTCAATTTTACTAATATCTGCCTTATTAATTTTAGTAAATACAGCCATTAATTTAATTTACCAGGAATTTTAAAAGTAACATCTTCTTTTATGACTTCAGTATTTTCAATTTCAATTTGATATTTCTTTTTTAAATTTTTAATAAATTCTTCGACTAGTATTTCAGGCGCCGATGCACCGGATGAAATACCAATAGTTTTACAAGCATCAATCTTATCAAATGGAATTTCACTTTCTGAATGGATAAGTAAAGAATTTTCACATCCAGACTTTTTTGCCACCTCAACTAATCTTACGGAGTTTGATGAGTTTCTACTTCCAATTACAAAAAACATATCACAGAAACTTGCAATCTTCTTAACTGCGGATTGTCTATTGGTTGTAGCATAACAAATATCGTCTTTTTTTGGTTCTTTAATTCTTGGAAATCTTCTTTTTAATTCAGTTATTATCTCTTTTGTGTCATCTACTGACAATGTAGTTTGTGTTACGTATGCTAGTTCTTTATTAGATATATTTTGGTAATTTTTTGCATCATCAACACTTTCTATAAGATCAATACCACCATTCTCTATCTGTCCCATTGTTCCTATAACTTCAGGGTGGTTTCTGTGTCCTATTAATAAAATGTGATCTCCTTTTCTATTAAGGTTTTCAGCTTCTCTATGAACTTTCGTTACAAGAGGGCAGGTAGCATCAATATATTCCATCTTTAAATCACTAGCTTGTGCTGGAATAGACTTAGGCACACCATGTGCTGAAAAAATAACAGGTCTTGATTTGTCCTTTATTTCATCAAGCTCTTCAACGAATATCGCACCTATTTTTTTTAAACTTTCTACAACGTGTTTGTTATGAACTATTTCATGTCTCACATAAACCGGCGAACCATACTTTTCTAAACTTTTTTTAACAATCTCTATTGCTCTGTCTACCCCGGCACAAAAACCCCTTGGGGATGCCAAATATACTTTTATTAATTTATCTCTCATTTTTTTCTTCTCTAAAAAATGGTATTAAGAACACGATACAAGCAATTAAAAAAAATAAACTTCCAAACATAGCCCAAAAATTACCAATACTTGATATGGTAAAACCAATTGCGGATATTACAAATAAAATCCAACCAAACAAATTTATATTTCTATTTTTCATTTTTCTCGATTAAATACTCAAGTAATATATGTGGAAATGTTAATGACGCCAATCCAATAAAAATTACTTTATATATGGCATTATTGAATTCAAAAAAGTTATTAAGGCTGTAAATAGATGCCAAATATATGACAGCTGTTATCAATGTAAGTGGCAAAGCTTTTTTTAAAAATTTTGAAAATCCTGTGCTAAAATTTTTATCTAATTCAAATATAAGCGTTAGACTATGTCTAATTGAGTGCAAAAAACAAAAATAAATTGTAAATGCCAATATTGGATTAAGAAAGTAATTTATTAATATAATAGATGAAAAATCCATAATTGATAGTGTACTATCATCAATATTTTTAAAATTTGATAAAGTCAATCCTGATAAGAAACTTAAAAAAATTAATAGAAACAAAATTTCTTTAGAAATCATAAATTCTGAAAACAAATTAAAATTTAGCATTAAAAAAATTTCATTCGTTTTGTCATAATTAAAGAACAGTGGAGCAGTGATAACTAAAGAGCCTTTTATAAGAAACAGTATATCTTTTTTAAACCCTATGATTTCTGATTTATAAACTGTATCTTCTTTTCCAAAATGGTAACTTGCAATTAAAAGAAAAATTACGAGTAAAAATGCTGGCAATAATATCCATAACAAAATTATAAAAATTGATAAACAAATATAAGAAAAATAAAATTTTTCTATTTGTTTTATTTTATAAATCTTTAATAATTTTTTCCCTTTTAAATTATCTAAAGACCCATGTGATATCCCCAATGACATGATTAATAACAAACAAAAGATTAAAAAGTTTTGATTTTGAATGAAAGTAATAGCAGACAATATAATACAAAAATTAAAAAAAATTAATGAATGCATAAAGTCTATCTTTTTTGACATTTTTTTAAATTAATTCTCTTAAAAAAAGTAATTTAGGCATTTTTAAAATTATACTAATATCTTCTAACACACTACTCTTATTGGATAAGAAATTTATTACTTTTTCATTATTAGCAGTAAACATATCATAAAAAATTTCAGGCATTCGCTGGGGGTGTTTTGATAAAACTTTTAGGAATATTTTGTCTAGAAATTTATATTTTTTTTTAATCTCGAATTTTTTTACTTTATTTATTTTTTCCAAATTATTACAAATATATTTACTATGTTCTTGAATATTTAAAAAAGTGTAACCCGTGCTTAATCTGGTCATACCTCCAGCGGTTCCAATTAATATTTCATTATTATTCTTTACTTTCGGTGGATGAAATAAAGGTATTTTGCCCTGTTCCTCATACAAAATTTTATAATTTTTTATATTTAAATTTTTTTCTATATAGTTTTTAAGTTGATCGTCATAGTTTTTTTCAGTTTCATCCATCATGTTTGACAACCAAGTTGTCTCTACAAGTGCTCTGCTTTTAGAATAAGGCAGTGTATAAAAGAAATGGACACTATTTTTTTGTTCACAATCAAAATCCATTAAATTCATAATTTCACTATCAAGATTTTTTTTTTCTACTTCAATTTCAAAGCCAGCAAAATGTTGCCAAAGATCGTTTTTGTTTTGTTTAATGTTGTGTAAACTATTAAATATCAACGATTTACTTACATTTACGTCATTTATTGTTTTTAAAAATTTAATATTTTGATTTTTTTCCAACCTATTAAATATTTTTTTATAAAAAAGCCCACTGTCAATTGATTGATACGGTGTTCTGGCGCAATTAACATAATTCGTTTTATTTGGGATATTAATAGAAAAATCTTTCCAATTTTTAATAACACAGTCATCAAAGTTATGGGGATTGACCTTCCAAAATGACCATGTTTTGTCTCTATTATAGTTTGTTCGATTGTCAATTATAGCCAAAGTTTTATTTTTAAGTTTTTTTTTTATTTCTAATTCATAAGCTAAAGATAAACCTGCACAACCACCACCAATAATAATATAGTCAAAATCTTTCATTTAATTTAATTTCCTTCTTAATCTCATCATGACTTAAATTAATTTTATAATCATCTGATTTTAAAAAAAATAATAAGATTAAATCGTAAACACTTAACAATGTTTGTTTAACTTTACCAAAATTTGTCACAAATATTTTCCCAGAATTTTTGTACTCATCTAAATCCCTCTTTTTTTTTATTTCATTTCCAATTTGCCTATAAACTCTTCTAGCGACTAAAATTGCAAATCTACTCGATATAGGTATTTCTCTTATTGATTTAAAACAACTATTATAAAATAAATCTGCCAATTTTAGCGTATCTTTTATTTTCTCAAAATCACAATCAATATATTTTCTATTAAGTTTTTCGTCCTCAATTACATCTCTGGCTATGTTTGTAAGTTGCATAGCGATTCCTAAATCAATTGCTGCTTTTAGTGCTTCCTCTGATTTAACTTTTAATATTTTTGCCATCATTAACCCAACAGTTCCTGCAACTCTATATGAATAAATTAATAGATCTTTTCTGCTATTTAATTGGACTTTATCTTTTAAATCAGATTCAACACCATCAAATAGGTCATCTATAATTTTAGTAGATATAGAAAATTCATCTATTATCCTCCACATTTTTTTTATTTTGCTTGAATTAAAATCTTTCTCAAAAAATCTTTTTTTAAATTCTAATAAATTTTTTCTTTTTATATCTAAATTGTTATTATCATCTGCAATATTATCTACTGTCCTACAAAAATCGTACAAAGCAGAACAATTACTGTATTTTACTCTTGGCAAAAAAAAGCCCGCCCAGTTAAATGATTTTGCGTAAATTGATAAGTAATTTTGTGACATTAAATAATTTTATCTAACACTTTCGCAGAAGAAAGAACACCAGGGACTCCGGCACCCGGATGAGTACCAGCTCCTACAAAATATAATCCTTTACATATTTCTGATTTATTATGAAATCTAAAATATGCTGATTGACTAAATTTAGGTTGAATTGAAAAGCCAGATCCATATTTAGTATTTAATTCCTTTTCAAAATAATCTGGTGTCAAATAAAAATCTTCTACAATGTTCTCCTTCAAATCTGGTAATAATTGACGTTGCATTTTTTCTATTACAAGATTCTTCATTTTTTCACCTTCAATTGTCCAATCTATTCCTGATTGATTATTAGGTACAGGAACTAAGACGTAAAAGCAGTCGTTACCTACAGGAGCCATAGATCTATCAGTAGCAGTAGGTCTATGAAGATAATAGCTTATATCATTATTTAATTTTTTTTTGTCAAAAATATCCTTTAGGTGTTCTTCATACTTGTTACCAAATTTAATTGTATGATGTGCAATGTTTTTATAAATTTTTTTGGTTCCAAAATAATAAACAAATAAACCCATCGAGTAATCCATTCTTTTTCTTTTCCAGTCAAATAATGAATTCTTCTTACTATTAATTAATTGATCATACACATTGGGAGGATCAGCATTGCATATAACATTATCAACATATATTTTATTTGAATTATTTATTTCTAGTGAATTAATTTTGCCATTTTCAGTAAAAAATTTTGTAGCTTCAGAATTTTTTTTAATTTCAATTTTTTCCTCTACCATCAATTTTTCTAAACCTTTTATTATTGCACCTGTACCACCCATGGAATAATGGATTCCCCATTTTTTTTCTAAATAAAGAATAAGACCGTAAATCGAAGTAGTTGTAAAAGGATTTCCTCCAACTAGAAGTGGATGCATGCTTAGCATTCGCCTTAATTTTTCATTCTCAATGTATGAAGAGACCAAAGAGTAAACTGATTTATAACTTTTTAAGTTTAATAATGCAGGCAATTGTTTCATCATAAATATTGGCTTGTCAAATGGAACATCTGATAGTTCAGTAAAACCTTTGTCAAATATTTTTTTTGTAAATTCCACTAACTTGATATACCCATTTACATCTTTTTTATTTATTTTTCCTATTTGTTCTTTCATAGAATTTTCGTCTCCCGAATAATCAAAACTAAATCCATCTTCAAAAATAAATCTGTACCAGATATCTAGAGGTTTAATGCTTATATAATCCGAGGGATTTTTATTAAATATTTCAAATAATTCATAAATTAAATACGGAGCTGTAATCACGGTAGGTCCACCATCAAATTTAAATCCATTTCTCTCAAATACTCTAGCTCTACCACCTAGATCATCGTGTTTTTCTATTAAAGTAACATCATGACCTTTGGCTCTCATTCTTAGAGCAGCAGCTATACCACCAAAACCTGAACCTATTACTACAGTTTTCATAATGTGATTTTATATTATTATTTTAAAATGTAACGAAATTAGTTACTAAGAATTTATTTTTTTTAATTCTTCTTTGGTATCATTTAGATTTTTTTCAAATAGTGCTTCTAATTTTGATTTATCTACTGATCCTGATATGACTTTTCTTACAGAGTCTATAGCTATTTTTACTGCGTTATTTTTTATTTCTTTTATCGCAGCCTCTTTCATTTGATTAATTTTATTTTGTGAAAGAATTTTTTTATTTTCAGATGATTTGTGAAATTTATCATTCATTTCTATTATTAGTATTTCGGACTCTTTTTTTGCTTGCTCCAGTATCTTTTCACTTTCTTTATTTGCACTCTCTAATTTAACTTTAGATTTATCCAATAAACTTTTTGACTCTGTTCTAAGTTTTTCACTTTCATCGATTTCATTTTTGATATCGCTTATCATTTTGGTCAATAGATCATTCACCTTTTGTGGAATTTTAAAATAAACTAAAACTCCAAAAAAAATAATGAAAGAAATTGCTACCCAAAAAGTTGAGTCAAATGTCATGATACTTGTCCATTTCTTTTACGAGATAAATCTTCTACAATGGCTGAAATATTACTTTTATTAACTTCAGCCCCAATTAATTGTTTCAATAAATCTGAGGAAGTATCTATTGCTATTTGATTTATTTTAGCCGGAGATTCATCTATCAAAATCTTTATCTCTTTCTCTGCAGATTTTATTTCTTTATCTATTTCATTCTGCAATAACTCTTGCTTTTTGTTAATATCATTGATTAATTTTGTTTTTGCATTATTTATAATTGTTTTTGCTTTTAACTTGCTATTTAAAATAACTTCTTCATATTCTTTATTTAATTTTTCACTTTCTAATCTTTGCTTATCAGCGGTTTCTATATTTTCAACAATCTGAGATTTTCTATTTTCTAAATTTTTACTTATACCTGGCAATATAAATTTAGATAAAATTATGTATAAAAGCCCAAATGTTAAAACTAACCAAAATATTTGTGAAATCCAAAATTCTGGATCAAGTTGTGGCATACCTCCACTCTCAGCGCCAATAACTTTTGAAGAAGTTATTGTTGCTGCAACCAAAATAATTAAAGTTACTCTTTTAAACATTAATTAAAATGCAAAAAGTATAATTAAGGCTACAACTAGTCCAAAAAGTCCTGTAGCTTCCGCTAAAGCGAAACCTAATAAAAGATTTGGAAATTGTTTTTGTGCTGCAGATGGATTTCTCATAGCTCCAGATAAGTAATTACCAAATATAATTCCTATACCAACCCCTGCACCTGCAAGAGCAATAGCCGCTAGGCCTGCTCCAATCATCTTTGCTGCTTCTAACTCCATTATGTCCTCCTTTTAAGTTAATGGTGTAAATTTAATGCATCATTTAAATAGATGCATGTTAAAATTGCAAAAACATAAGCTTGTAGAAACGCAACTAATATTTCTAAGCCAGTTAATGCAACTGAAAAACCGAGAGGTAGCCAACCTCCAACTATACCTAAGCTAACTACAAAACCTCCAAATACTTTCATCATAGTATGCCCTGCCATCATATTTGCAAAAAGTCTCACAGATAAACTAATTGGCCTACTCAAATATGAGATTATCTCTATAACAACTATTAGAGGTAAAAGAACCATAGGCACTCCGCTTGGTACAAATAATTTTAAATAGCCAAAACCATGTTTAATAAACCCGATTATTGTAACCCCAACAAATATAAAAGCAGCCAATACGAAAGTCACAATTATGTGACTTGTAACTGTAAATGAATACGGAATCATGCCTAACATGTTACAAAATAAAACAAACATAAATAATGAAAAAATAAATGAAAAATAAGGTTTTGCTTTTGTACCAGCAGTATCACTTATCATTTTAGAAACAAAAGAGTAACTCAACTCAGACAATAATTGAATTTTGTTTGGAACTAGTCTGTTTTTTTTTGCACCTAGATTAAATATCAACAAAATTACAAACGAACTTATCACCATAAATAAACTTGCATTCGTAAATGATAAATCTACATCACCTATTTTGATTTCTGGACCAATCCTGTAAACATTGAATTGGTACATTGGATTTGAGGCCATTTTTTCTCTTGTAACTTATTTTTGCATGTTTTTTGCAGATCTAATCACATTTAATATCCCAGCAATTACACCTACAAAAAAAAATATTAAAATTAACCAGGGTTTAGTACCAAACCATTCATCCAAAATAAACCCAATAATTGTCCCAACACCTACAGCTGCAACTAGCTCTGTACTTAATTTAAAAGCCTCTCCAAAGTTAGAATTTTTGTCGTTTTTTGGGGAATTTGTTTTATTTTGAATTTTCTTTTTTGCAATCTCTAGGCGAGTCTTAAGTGATTGTTTAGACATTTATGCCACCATACTTTCAGCTTTTTGCAAGTCAACTGCAACAAGCTGGCTAACTCCTTTTTCTGGCATGGTAACACCATAAAGTCTATCCATTTTTGACATTGTTAAAGCGTGATGAGTAACAATGATAAACTTAGTTGATGTTATTTTTGTTAACTCTCCTAAAAGGCTACAAAATCTTGTTACGTTTGCATCATCAAGGGGAGCATCCACTTCATCAAGAACACAGATTGGTGATGGGTTAGTTAAAAATACTGCGAAAATAAGAGATAGAGCTGTTAAAGCCTGCTCTCCACCTGAGAGTAATGTAATAGATTGTAATCTTTTTCCAGGAGGACTAACCAATAGATCTAAACCAGCATCGAGAGGATCATCTGAATCT
>ENA-OSEY01001966-OSEY01001966.1-marine-metagenome-genome-assembly--contig:-NODE-1966-length-13660-cov-4.333947_pt1 | contig 13660 bp, 6 predicted proteins | sample MGYA00248465_ERZ534230 | MGnify/ENA primary metagenome ERZ534230 (study PRJEB26409, sample SAMN06344110) | marine metagenome | isolation source: Sea water from surface | place: Atlantic Ocean:Southern... | reverse complement strand
CAAGTTTGTCTCCTAAATCTTTTGAAGTCATGGAAGATAAAAATAATGGAATCTTGACTTCATCCCCTCCTTTGACAGTTTTGCATATTTCGACTCCAGTAGATAAATAAACTGGCGAATGAAAATCATTTAAGGTCATGCCATTTGAAATTTCATCTAATCCTGTTATTTTTTCGGACCTATCAAATTTCCAATATCCATTCCATTCATTTATAACATCATGATGCTCAGTATACAACCATCCAGCTATTTCAGGAAACTTTCTGAAACTGTTTATCATTCTGTGGTAATCATAACTCCAATCAATATCTCCTGTACTGCCCTTATAACCCCATACATTTCCAGATTCTGAATTAATAAAGGGCTGGTTTTCTTGTTTAAAACCTTTATAATATTGATGAGTTGATCCCTTGAAATTTTTTTCAGATTTATCTCTCAGATAGTTTTCCCAAGCATAACCTGGAAGATATACATGCCACGAGTTAATATCAGTTGCAGTGTGTACACCTCCACAACACAATGAATTATCCTCAATAAGTCTTGATTTATCCATTGATTTGGCCAAGTAATACATTGAAGTAACCCAGTCAAATGTTTCTGGTAGTATTTCACTTTTGTTTTTTTTATTATCCTCTGGATCATTTTTGGTTGAAAGTCCCCACTGTTCGTTAAATAGAACCCATGAAAAAATAGAAGGATGATTATAGTCTCTTTTTATCATTTCTTTGAGTGTGTATTCAGACTCATTTCGCATATATTTATCTGGATCACCCCAAGAATTAGGTAAATCTTCAACTACTAAAAGACCTAATTTGTCTGCCCAAAAAAGTTTTCTTGGTACTTCAGCTTTTATATGAATTCTAATCCCATTCAATCCTATAGATTTACTTCTTAAAATTTCTTCTTTTATGAATTTGTCACTTGGGAAAGTATAAAAGCCTTCTGGATGATATGATTGGTCAAGAGCTAACTGCAGATAAATTGGTTGGTTGTTCAGAGCAACATACGGATACTGAGTGCCTGGTAGATTTATTGTTGAAATTTTTCGCATCCCAAAATAAGAATTTACACTATCATCCTCTAATTTTATTTCTACATCATATAGATAAGGATCTTCAAGACTCCATAATCTCATATCCGGAATATTAATGTCAAAATTTCGCTTAAGCTGTCCTGGCTTAAAATTAATTTCATGATTTATAGATCCTTTATCAGTATTAATTTTTATTTTAAGGGGTAGCTCCTTTGAAGCATATCCATCTAAGTATGCTGTAACATTTACTTTTTTATTATCAATGTCTGGGGTAAAATGAATTGCATCAATAAAATTTTCCCCTCTAGCTTCTAAGTAAACAGTTTGCCAAATACCTCTTGCATTACCATATCCCTGTTTTCCATATAACGCATATCCTCTATTGAATTTTTTTGGATCTCCAGCATCATCATCAACTCTAATGGTAAGCTTTTGATTTTGGCCATATTTTAAGTGGGGCGATAAATCAAAAGAGAAAGGGACATAACCTCCTTGATGTTTGCCAACAAATTTTCCATCAATCCAAACTGAAGTTTCCCAATCTGAGGCCCCAATCGTTATAAATGTTCTTTTTGTTCTCCAATCTTTTGGAATGTTAATTTCTCTATAATACCATCCAATATTAGCTTCATCCTTTACTTTAGATAATTTTGACCCCCAAGGAAAAGGAACAATTATTTTTTTATCAAATTTTGTTCCTTTAAACCACCCTTCTTTTAATCCCCTATTATCAGAATCAAATTTAAAATCCCAAGAGCCATTTAGATTTTTCCATGTTGGCCTATTAAAATCTGGTCTAGGGTGCTCCGGTAAGGGAGTTTGAGATTTAACCATATGTGTAATGAGAAATAAAAAAATAAATGAGGCTTTTGGCATTTTAGATTTTAAATGGTTCTTGGCACAGAAAAAAAATTTTGGTATGTTAAGATTGATTATGTGTAGCATTGGAGAATAAAGTAATTATTTTATTTTTTTGATACCAGGTAGATCAAAAGATGGTGCTTCTTGAGTCCATGGGTATTTTTGCTTTTTCTCTTTTGGATAAATCATATTCAAAGTTTCAGCATCATAAATAAATCCATTTTTAACAACATATTTTATTTCGTTAGTATTTCGGATATTATTCAACGGATTTTTTTCTAAAATAACTAAATCTGCCAATTTACCTTCTTCAATGCTTCCTAAGTCACTCTCCAATCCCAAAGCCTCTGCTCCAAGTATTGTGGCGACTTTTAACATGTCATGGTTTGAAATACCTCCCGAATACATACTCCAGAGTTCCCAATGGTAACCTAATCCTTGAAGCTGACCATGTGAACCTACTCCTGCTATTCCATTGGCTTCAACTAAATCTTTTACAAATACAGCATGATCTTCAAAAACATATTCTTCTTTCATAAACCAACCTGAATTTCTCCTTCTTGACTTTCTATCTAGTTCTGATTTAGGGGTAAAGCGATTAATTTTGTCGTCTTTCTGCACTTCCTCTGTTGCATAATAATAATTTTCAGCCCATGGTCCACCATAAGAAACTAGTAAGGTGGGTGTATAAGCTGTCTTAGAAGCTGATACAAAATCAATAAAGTCTTTATATAAAGGATATACTGGAAATGAATGTTCGTGACCCGGATACCCATCTAAAATTTGAGTAATATTTAATTTAAAATCTAACCCTCCTTCAGTTGTTGGCATTAATTTCTGCTCTTTTGCTGCTTGGATAATCCATTGTCTATGTTGACGATTTCCTGTCAAATACATCTTTATAGTCTTGGTATTATAATATTTGGAATATTGCATTAGTACATCTCGTGCATGGTCTAAACTTTTAATATTATATCCCCAATAACCAACGCCTGGTCCAGTGGAGTAAATTCTAGGTCCTGGTATTATTCCTGCTTCAACCATATCAGCATATGTCAAAACATCAGTTGTTGCAGTTTGGGGGTCACGAGTAGTTGTTACACCATAAGCTAGATTAGCAGCGTAAACCCAAACACTATTTTTATGAAGTCCCCAAGCAGGCCACATATGTGCATGAGTATCTACAAATCCTGGAGTTATAAATTTACCTTCCAAATTGATTTCTCTTACATCTGTAGGAAGTTGAATTTCATCCGATTTGCCAACCTTTTCAATCCTATTGTTTTTTAAAATAATTGTACCATTCTCAATAATCTCTTTTCCAGACATAGTAATCAATGTTGCATTAGTTAGTGCTAAACTACCTTTTGGAATAGCTCTTTGTATTTTAACTAAAATATCTTTTTCATTTGCTCGATATTCTTCCGTACTTTTATCTTCATCACTTGATGATGAAATGCTGTTTTTTTCATTTTCAATTTCAATGGCTTTATCTTGTTTCTTATTTATTTTATCAACCTGTTTTGCTCTTAGAATATCATAACGAAAGAGAGTTTTACCAAGTGTCCAATAAACTACATTACCACTTGAATCCCAACTAGGAAATTGTCCTCCAAACTTAGTTAGTTTACGAGAGGGAAAATCAGCTTCATCAGGATCATTCACATTTATCTTTGCCCCATCAGCTCCTAAATATGGTACAGTAACTATATATATATCATTATTTATCTGAGCAAGTGCATAAGGCCCTTTTGGAGCACGAATCAATATTGAGGCTTTGGATGGTTTTTTCTTAGGTGCAGACGGTGTATCAGATAATAGGTGGTTATGATCATATGAAGAACCATAAACTGTAATTCCATCCACAGACAAATGCTTTTTCATATCAGTTCCATCCCATTTAATGGAAACTAAACCGTCTTTGGAATTTAAATAAATTCGATTATCATTTTGTGCAAAATGTGGGTTTGATAAACCAGAAGCCTTTGTTATTAATTTAGTTTTACCTGGACTCTTGCCCTCAAGCCAAACCAAATTCAATTTCTGCATGAAGGATCTTGGCCCATCCGAATCTTTGAATTGTTGAGATGACCCTTTAAAAACAACAATTCTATTGTCTAAACTCCAAACGGGTTCAGTATAGACTCCTAATTCTTGAGTCATTTTTATTGGCTTTGAAATTTTATCAACTCGCTGTTTGTAAACACTGCCTCCCTTTTCTTCATCCCAAGTAACAAAAGCAATCTCTTTACCATTTTTGTTCCATACTGGCATAGCCTCTGTAAAAGAAAAATTCGTTAGTCTTCTAGGTATCTGATCTTTAAAGCTCATTATATATAATTTGTTTAAAGCTGAAAAAACTATTGAGTTACCGTCTGGAGAAATTTTGGAGTCTCTGATTTGATTGATTGTAAAAGTAGATGAATCATCAACAGGATATTCAAATTTTAATTGAGGACCCATAACCAATTTTTCACTTATATTAAATGGTATGTTTATTGCCTCTCCTCCATCTATTGGAATTCTATAAATTTTGCCGCCATATGATGCAACAATTTCTTTGCTATCCGGAGTAAATGACATTGCAGGAAGTACACCTAGAGGAGCAATCGATTCTTGTTCATCATGTTGAACTGGATAAGCTAACCAATCCTCTTCTTGCGTATTTAGATTCCTTTTTACAAGTCCAGTTTGATCATTAAAACGACTACCATAAACAAGCCAATTACCATCTGGAGAAAGTGTAGGAGTGAAAGCAGATCCATAGCGCGAAGTCATAATCTCTTTTTCTCCATCTTCGCGATCATAAGTTGCTATTTGATATTGAGGAAATCGAGCATTATATTGCCAGGCCCCCATTCTTTGTGAAAACCATATTAAACGTCCGTCGGCACTAAAAGTGGGTTCTGAAATTTTTAGTCTCTCCGGCTCCTTTATTAATTGACTTCCTCCGCCACCGTCTTTATGGTAGAGGTGTAACTTGAAATTTCTAGTACCCTTACTTACAGCTATATAATTTCCATCTTTTGACCAATCTGCAGACTGCATCTTAAAGGTATTCCCTTTTGTTAGTTGAACAGTGTCTTTTTCACTTCGATCTATTATCCAAACATTGTTTCCCCCACTTCTATCTGACAAAAATAAAATTGAACTTCCATCAGGAGAATATTTTGGCTGAGAGTCAAAAGCCAGACCTTCTGTAATACGATTTGCTTTACCTCCGTTAATAGGAAGTTCGTATATATCACCCAAAAGATCAAAAATAATTTTCTCACCACTAGGATGAACATCTAGTGAGATCCATGTGCCTTCATTAGTATTTATATCTATTGCTCTTGTGGCTTTCAGGGGCAATCCCTCCTCTACCTCGTTTTCATTGTCATCTTGAGCAAATAAAAGCTGTGAAAAAGCAATTATTGTTGCAGCATAAAAAAAATTTTTCATAAAATATTAAATTTTGTTTTTCATTTTTTATCATTCTAAGTTGAGCAATTGGTATGTTGTTTTTTTACCTATTATTTGTATAAAAAATAGATACCCATGAATTCTTTCATCTATTGAGGAATATATATCCTTACCTATAATTTTATTAGCTAGAACGGGAGTTGTGTTACTATGACCTACAACTAGTGTCGTTTTACCTATATTATTTTTTCTAAAATTTTCGTTAAATAAATCATTTGGATCATATTTTTGAATTTCAATATTTCGCTCATCTGCTATTGGTTTTGCCGTCTCTAAAGTTCGGTAATAAGATGTAGAGTAAATCCTGTCAAAATGAATTTTTTCAAGAATTTTTTTCCATTCAAGTGAGCGCTTATGACCTTTTGTTGTTAAATGTGGATTTGGATTATTAGGATTTGTGAGAACCTTTTCAGCGTGTCTAATTAAGTAATATGAAGTAACTTCTTGACCTGATAAAATATTTACACTAATTAGATAAAAAAAGAAAAAAAAGTACTTTAATTTGAACATGTTTTTTTTATTGCATTCTATACTAACTCTAACACTGAAAATACAAAAAACTATTTTATTAAAGAACTCGAGCTAAATTGTAAATTATTGAAATGAATAAGATATATATGCGAACTTAGTACCGTCAGGACTCCATGATGAAACATTTATTGTCCCTTGCCCCCCAATAAATGTTGGTGTAATATCCTCTATTGATTTTGTTATTAAATTATATAGTCTCAATTTAACATTTTTACCAAAAGGATGGTTTTGTTTTTGATCCTCAACATAACTTAGAAATATAAACTTTTTATTATCAGGAGCTACATGAGGGAACCAATTAGAATAATCATCATGAGTTAATTTCTCCTGACAAGAACCATCTGTTAGCATTCGCCAAATTTCCATTTTCCCTTCTCTGAAGGAATTAAAATATATAAATTTACCATCAGGAGAATACTCTGGACCGTCATCTAATCCTTGTGCAAAAGTCAATCTAACTTCTTTTTTCTCATCAATATTCATCATGTAAATATCATAGTTATTATTCCTTTTAGCTGTGTAAACAATATCTTTCCCATTAGGTGAAACACCATGCCAATATGAGGGTGAATTTTCTGTCAAAAGTTCTGGCTTTCCGCCTAAAATAGAAACCTTATATATGAATGAGCTATGACCCTTAATTTTTCTTTTCCCACTAGAAAAAAATAAATTTTTACCATCATAAGATATGCCATGATCATTATTGCATTTATTTAAGGAGCCTGTAGGTATTACTCCAATGTAATGTCCTTCGGTATCATATTTTTCTAATCTTCCATTAGAATTTATAATTAAAAAGTTATTGTTAGGATCCCAATTAGGAGCTTCAATGTGTCGATTTTCACTTTTTAATAATTTTGATTTTTTTTCAATTAAATCATATAAATATAAATTGCTTGAAATTTTACTTTTTTTTACACTCTGGGCATTTGAAGCAGTTATAAAATTTAATACTAAAAATAATCCTAGTAGATTATTAAAAAACAGTTCCATCAGCACGCCAAATTAAATGATAATGCTGTGTCAATAAGTGCAAGATGAGAATATGCTTGTGGGAAATTTCCAAGAAGACGTTTTGATTTAAAGTCAATATCTTCACTAAAAAGTTGCAGATGGTTCCCGTAACTCAATAAATTATCAAAATAAGTTTTTGCTTTATCTACTTCCCCAATCTTGATAAGACTGTTTATAAACCAAAAGGTACAAACAGTAAATGACGAAGAGGGTAACCCAAAATCATCGTGGTTTTTATATCTATATAATAGACCCTCATGTGCGAGCTCTTTTTCAATAGCATTGACTGTGCTTATGAATCGAGACTCATTTGGACTTATAAATCCATATTGTTCTATTAGTAATACTGAGGCATCGAGATGTTTTGATCCGTAGGACTGTGTATAAGCCTGTATATCTTCATTCCATGCTTTATTTTCGATATCATCTTTAATCTGTTTTTTCAAAGGCTCCCATTTTTTAGCTGCTTCATTTTTATCTAACAATTCTGCTATTTTTATTGCACGATCAATTGCTACCCAACATAATACTTTAGAAAAGGTAAAATGAAGATCCTCAGATCTAAATTCCCATATTCCTTTATCAGGATTTTGCCAATTATTTTTCACAACCCAAACTATTCCCTTAACAATTGACCAAATTTCTTGTAATCTTTCAAAGCCAATGGAAAACTGTTTAATCTCAGCATGAATTGCATCCATTAAAATTCCATAAATATCATTTTGTTTTTGAATATATGCAGCATTTCCAATTCTTACTGGCTTTGAATTTTCGTAACCTGAAAGGTGATCTAAAAATTCTTCTGTAAGAATTTCCTCACCATTTATTCCATACATTATTTGCAATTTTTGTGCCTTATCAGGAATTAATTCTATAATGAAATTTATAAAGTTTTTCACAATTCTTTTATGGCCAAGTTTTGAAATTACTCTAATGACCATAGAGGCATCACGAATCCAACAGAAACGATAATCCCAATTTCTTACTTCTCCAATGGTTTCAGGTAATGATGTAGTCACTGCTGCTAACACTGCACCAGTTTTGTCATAAGACATTAGTTTTAATGTCATAGCACTTCTCAAAATTTGATCATTGTAATGTGTAAAAACAGGTGTTTTTGAACACCAATTCAGCCAATAAACTTTTGTCCTATCAAAATTTAAAAGACAATCTGAAAGCTGGGGTGTTTTTAATTTTTCATTGTATGAAATATTAAAAAAAATTGTTTCCTCAAGTTTATGCAAATTGGACTGAATTATTTTGATATTTTCAATATTTGTGTACAAAAAAAGGCTATCATGTTTTGGACTATCTACACGACTTCTAATCATATTTTTTTTAACAACATGTTTAGTTTCCCCTTGAGCATATTCTAATCTTGGGTCATACTTAAACTTAATTTCTGGAGATCCTTTAATTGGTCTTACAATTCTAATTATTTCAGGAGGTGCATAAAACTCTCCTTTATTTTTTATAAATCTGGGCATGAAGTCTATTACCTCAAATTCATGATTTTCATTTCTAAAAACAGTTCTAAGAATACAGGTGTTCTTTAGGTAAGTTTGAGAAATATGAAATTTTTGATTTGTTTCTATCCAAAATCCTCCCCCTTTTTCGTCATCTAAGATTTTTGCAAATACTGATGAGGAATCAAACTTTGGTAAACAACACCAGTCAATGGATGCTTTACTATTTATTAGGGCAGCAGACCTACAATTACCAATAATACCATAGTTTAAATTCTTATCCACAAACATTATTTTATAGTTTGACTAATTCCTTGCATTTAAATTTAAGATGAATAAATAACTTTTTTAGATTTTAATCGAGGAAAACACTAAAGTGGTTCATATTTGAAATATTCGATGTGATTTATTGAAATATTCTCTTTAATTAGCGATGAAGATTCTCAAATTAGGATAAATTCAATTTAAATTGATTTTTTTGGCTTTTACTTTTAGAAGTGGTGGTAGTTTTGTAATCATAAACTTAGTATGGCTAAAAATATAATCGTATCAAACAGGCTTCCTGTTCAAGCTGAAAATAAAGACGGCGAATGGATATTTTCTCCTACTAGCGGTGGACTTGCTACCGGTTTAAAATCGTTTCATAGTGAAGGTAAATCGTTATGGGTTGGTTGGCCAGGGGTAAGTTCGGATAGTTTAGACAAAAAAAGTAAAAGGCAGATTAATGAGGATTTACTGGATAAACAGTTTTGTCCAGTCTTTCTTAATGAATTAGAGTTAGATAATTTTTATTTTGGGTTTTCCAACAAATGCCTTTGGCCATTATTTCATTACTTTATTGAGATTCACAAATTTGATTTACATCAGTGGGAGTCTTACAAAGAAGTAAATCAAAAGTTTGCTGACGAGGTTTTAAAAGTTGTCAAAGATGGCGATAAAGTATGGGTTCACGATTATCAACTTTTGCTTTGTCCACAGATGATTAAAGATGTTAATCCAAATGTTACAATTGGCTTTTTCCTTCATATACCGTTTCCTTCATTTGAAATTTTTAGAATTTTTGCTAAAAGAGAGGAGCTATTAAAAGGAATGTTAGGAGCGGATCTTTTAGGTTTTCATACTTATGATTATGAGCGACATTTTCTAAGTTCTGTTAAAAGAATTTTAAACTTAGAAGTTAACTTTAATGTTGTCCTTTATCAAGGTAGAGAAATAGTTGTAAATACCTTCCCAATGGGTATAGATTTCAAAAAATTTGAAGAGGCCGCACAAAAAAACTTAAGGATTTCTCCCGGAAGTTCAGAGTTAAAAAGGCAAATCAATACCCATAAGTTGGCTAATGAGGGAAAGCTAATCCTTTCAATTGACAGGCTAGATTATACAAAAGGAGTATTAAATAGATTGTTGGCTTTTGAAAGATTTCTAGATACTAACCCAGAATATCATGATAAAATCAGGTTAGTAATGTTAGCAGTACCATCAAGATCTAAGGTTCCGCAATACAAAATTTTAAAACGACAAACTGACGAAGTTGTAGGTCGGATAAATGGTAAATTTGCATCAGTAAATTGGACACCAGTCTGGTACTATTATCGTTCAATGCCTTTTGAAAATTTAATTGATTTGTATGTTTCATCAGACGTTGCAATGATAACACCTCTTCGTGATGGGATGAATTTAGTTGCTAAAGAGTATTTAGCAACACGTATTAATAACGATGGTGTCTTAATATTAAGTGAACTAGCAGGGGCCTCAAAAGAATTACCTCAAGCAATATCAGTAAATCCTTTTGATATAGAACAACTTTCTCAAGCAATAAAAACTGCTGTTGAGATGCCTTTAAAAGAGCAAAAGGAAAGAAATTTAATTCTAAGAAATCGAATTAAACGCTATGATATAAATAAATGGTCATCAAATTTCATAGATACACTTAATGAGACATCAAAAAAGGAATTTTCTTCAAAAGTTAAATTGGTTACGCCTGCAATTACTAAAAAAATAGTAAAGTCATACCATGAATCTAAAAAAAGACTTTTATTATTAGATTATGATGGAACCCTTGTAGGATTCAATGAAAACCCAGAAAAAGTTGTTCCGCCTAAATCACTTTTAGATTTATTGGATAATATAAATTCTCATGAAAATACTGATGTTGTCATTATGAGTGGTAGAACTTATTCCTTTTTGGATAAACATTTTGCTGGATTGAACCTTACTTTAGTTGCAGAGCACGGTCTTTATTTAAAGGAAAAAAATAGTGAATGGCATCAGAAAAAAGGTCTTAGTAAAAAATGGATTGAACATTTGCTTCCTGTATTAAATACATTCACAGATAACACACCAGGAACATTTATTGAACACAAAACAAATTCTCTTTCATGGCATTACAGAAAAGCAGATCCTGAACTAGGTATTCAAAGAGCAGTAGAATTAAAAACAGTTTTAAAAAGTTTGTTGCCAAATGATTTGACATTACTAGATGGAAATAAAGTCCTAGAACTTATGCCTTCTAATATAAACAAAGGGATAACCGCTCTTGATCTAATTAACCAAAAAAAATATGAATTTTGTCTCGCGGCAGGGGATGACGTTACAGATGAAAGTATGTTCTTAAGTTTGCCCTCAAATAGCTATAAAATAAAAATTGGAAAGAAAAAAACTGCAGCTAAACATTATATAAGAAATATAGATCAGTTATTAGATCTTCTTAAGTTGATAAGTAACTCCGATATTAAAATAGTTAGCACACTTTAACAGTTTGATACTTATAAATAATGATCTCTTTTAAGAGGTTAGGATAGAATTTAAATTTTAATTGTATGAATCACTAATATATCCTTGTATCAACGAAATCTTTTATTTTACTACAACCTAGTTGTTCCATAATCTGTTTTAATTGCTTTTTAATTACAGATATAGTATGAGTACCTCCTTTTGAGCCTAGAGCAGAAACACCATACATAAACGACCTGCCTAAAAATGTAAAGTCTGCTCCAACTCCTAAAACTCTTGCAACATCAGCCCCTCCTCGAATTCCACTGTCCATCATTATTTTTAATTTGCCCTTATAGATTGGCGCTATGGTTTTTAATGAATCTACAGTTGCCTGTCCAACGTCAACTTGCCTTCCACCATGATTAGATATTATAACACCATCAACTCCCAATTTGTAAGCTTTTTCAATATCATGAATAGATTCAGTCCCTTTAATGACCAATTTCCCTTTCCAACTATCGCGGAGCTTTTTAATTTTTTCTTCATTTAGTCTTCCTGAAAAAGTACTATCCATAAATTTTGCCAATTGTTTTAAATTTAAGCTCTTTGGCATATAGGGTTTTAAAACCTCAAATGATGGTTGCCCATTTATCAAAGTTTTTAATGCCCACTCGGGTCTTTTTAATACTTGAATTACATTTTTGATAGATAATTTAGGTGGCATAGCTAATCCATTTCTAATATCCCTGGGGCGATAACCAAAAGAAGGAACATCTGCAAGAATAATTAAAACTTTACACCCTGATAATTGAGCTCTTTTTAATAAATCTTTAGTTACACTTTCTTCGGCTGGATGATATAATTGAAACCAGAATTTCCCTTCAGTTATTTCAGAGATGGTCTCTATACTTGACGTAGATACTGTGCTTAAAATAAAAGGAATATTGTGATTAAAAGCAGCTCTCGCAAGAATTTCTGGTGCCTTAGGCCACATTAAACCTTGTAGCCCTATAGGCGCAATTCCAAAAGGTGAATCATATGTTTCATCGAATAGATTTACCTTTAAATTAGGTTCTTTGTATGAAATTAAATATTTAGGTTTTAACTCCACTTCTCTGATTCTTTGTGTATTTCGTTTCAAGTTTACATCATCATTACACCCACCATCTAAATATTCAAAAGCAAATCTGGGAATTTTAGATTTAGCTTTATTCCTTAAATCAGGTATTGAAGGATATTTGCTATTAATGTAATGGATGTCTGTTTTCATGATATTTAATTTTTGTGAACTTTTAATGTACGGTAACCATAGGCCGCAATAACACAAAAACAAATTAAAGGTAAAACAAATGATACATTTACTGCTTTGTAGCTCCCCACAGCTTCAAAATCAACAATCCATCCCTGTAAGGGTGGCATAAGCGCTCCTCCTACAATTGCCATGACAAGTCCTGCAGCCCCTAATGAAGTATCGCTTTGAAGACCGTGAAGTGCCAAACCATATATTGTTGGAAACATTAAAGACATAAATGCAGAGGTGGCAATTAGAAAATAAAGCCCTCTAATATCATGAATAAAAATAACTCCAAAAATTGAGATTATCCCTCCGACTGCAAATAGAGTTAGCAGTTTTTTTGAGCTTATAAACTTCATTAAATAAGTACATAGAAATCTACTTGTTAAAAAAATACTCATTGCCAAAATATTATAATTTTGAGCCTGAGCCTTTGGTATTCCCAATTTATCAGCGTATTGTATTATAAATGTCCAACACATAATTTGCGCACCTACATAAAACATTTGAGCAATTACTCCTTCCCTATAATTGGCATTTCGAAATAATCTTTTAAAGGCCTCAAATTCATTTGATAAATGTGATTCACTAATTTTATTTGGCATTTTAGTAATTGTAATTAAGATTAACATCCCAGCTACAAAGAATCCTAAAATAATATAAGGCATACTAATTATGCTTAAATCATGTGTTCTAATTATTGCTTTTTCAGCATCCCCCAAAGAATTAAATATTAATTCTCCTGAAATATCTCTTTGATCTGATTTTAATTTTGAAAGAATAAAATTAGATGCAACAAACATACCCAGGAGAGATCCAAAAGGATTAAAGGCCTGTGCTAAATTGAGTCTTCGAGTTGCAGTATTGTCTTCACCCATTGACATTATGTAAGGACTAGCAGTTGTTTCCAAAAAAGCTAATCCAAATGTTAATATGTATAGTGATATCAAAAAATATCCAAATGCTTCAAATTTTGCAGCTGGATAAAAAAGAAGTGCACCTAATGAATATAGTGCCAGACCAAGAATAATTCCTTTTTTATAATTAAATCTTCTTACAAAAATTGCAGCTGGTATAGCCATTGTTGCATAGCCACCATAAAAAGCTAACTGTACCCAAGCTGCTTTAGCGTTTGATAGTTCCATAAGTGTTCCAAATGTAGCTACCATTGGATTTGTAATGTCATTTGCAAAACCCCAAAGAGCAAAAAGTGAGGTAACCAATATAAAAGGAACTAATACTTGCTTAGAAACTAAAGAGGCTGATTTTTCATTCATGAAT
>ENA-OSEY01001965-OSEY01001965.1-marine-metagenome-genome-assembly--contig:-NODE-1965-length-13666-cov-4.174627_pt1 | contig 13666 bp, 15 predicted proteins | sample MGYA00248465_ERZ534230 | MGnify/ENA primary metagenome ERZ534230 (study PRJEB26409, sample SAMN06344110) | marine metagenome | isolation source: Sea water from surface | place: Atlantic Ocean:Southern... | reverse complement strand
ACGGCAGCGCGGCCAGGACAATGGAATCGTAAAGGGTGACATGTTCGTGTACCGCGGCTGCCGCCAAGGCCAGCGCCACTGCGTAGGCCCGTCCGGAAGAAGCAGCTTGGCGAAATGCCACCGCCGGAGTGGTCAAGCCGTTGGCCTCATCCTCTTCCACGTCCAGCACGTCCACGGCATGGCTGAGCGCGGCCAAGGACAGAAAGAGGGAGGCCACGTCCGGTGCCAGTACGGGGCTGGCGCCGTGCGCCAGCGGCACGTTCACTGCGCACGATAAGGCTACGAAATGCGACATTTGTCCTGACCGGATGTGGACGGCAGGTCATAGTGGCTGGACAGGCTGCATTGCTGTGCCGACGCCAAGTCCGACCCCCAGCCCAACACCTGCTCCTACACCAGCCCCAACACCAGCCCCAACACCTGCGCCAACACCAGCACCAACACCGGCTCCAACACCAGCCCCTTCTACAAGCTTAGATGGAAAAACATTACAAATTGATTCAGTGAGAACAGCTGAAGTTTTCTTAGACCTAAATAAAAATTTAATTAAAGATGGAAGTGAGCAATCAATTGAAACCGATTCATCAGGAAATTTTTCTATTGAGCCATCCAATGGTACCGACGGATACTTAGTCAGTAGTGGAGGTATAGATAATATCTCTGGTGATGCATTACCAAGTGATATGTTTTTTGTACTAGATCCAATAACGACTCAACAAAATCAAATTATAAGTCCACTTACGTCCTTATATCATTTTTATAATACTGAATACTCACAAGATTTCTCTACCTTCAAGCAGTTATTAGGTATAAATCCAAGCTATATGATTAGATTTGATGATTATCAGAATCTTTCTAATGCTGAAGAGCAAACTGCTGCAAAAGTTGCTCTTCAAATATCGATGATAGTTATAGCATTAAGTGACGTTTTAAATGGTAATGGTGTAACAAAAGAGAAGGTTTATAAATCATTAGCCTATATGTTAAATCAGCGTACAACAAGTTCAGAAACAAGTCTTGGAGATACTACAAGTCTAGTAGTTTTGATGAATAATTTAATTGATAGAGAAGGTGTTACAGCTTGGTCTGCTGATCAGCAGCGAGGTGTAGTTGCGATTTTATCATCTGCTTTACAAGAATTTACATTTACCCCGCAAAATGATCTTTCAGCAAGACAGCTTGCAGGTGAATTTTGGCACGCCTATACAGGCACAGAGAGTTCAGATCTCCTACCAGCACTACGGTCTTTTGTGGCTGATCCCTCTGATGAGACAATATTGAATGAATATCTCGAAAGAGCATATTTTTTTCTAATGGCTGGACCGCCTGCACAATTTGAAAGCATAAAAAAATATTTAAAAGAAACAACTTATGAAGTCTCTGCAAGTGGATCAAGCAACTACCTAGTTGACGGCGTTAACGCAGATACAACATCTTTAGTCATCTATGCCAGAGTTGGCGACACAATAGTGTTTGAACCGTCTTCTAACAGTGTTTTTACGAATCATCCATTTGAAATATCAACTACTAAAAACGATACAAGCGGTGGTAATAATATAGGTTCAGCTGAGGGTTGGAATCAAAGCACCCATACATTGGTTGTGTCGAGTGATACTCCTACAACTCTTTATCCTCATTGTGGGATTCACTCTGGAATGTATACAAATGGATCAATCCAAATTGTTTCTGAGTTCGATATGAATAATATTGACATTAACAATGATACTGAGGCTCTTCAAATAAAAGGAACCGTAAAAGCCGGATCATACACAGGTGCCTCTGGATATACTTATGATGTGTACCTTAAAACTACTGGCAGTGATGAACACGAACATACCTTCGTTGAGTATCCCGGATTAACTTTCTATATGGCAAATGACCAGGGTTATCATGGAGCTTCATCTCCAAAATCAAATGTAACTGTCTTTAAGCCCAAATCACATTTTGGCTCAAATTCAGGTGGTATACCATATTCTGAAGAATAGTTTATTTGACAATAATGGTTATTTCTTCTGAATACAATGGCTCAGAATGGGGAATATGTACGTAATTTCCTAGCAGTAGTCGCAGAGTATGCTTACCTGGTGCAAGGCTAATAATTGCTTCTGTTTGTCCTAAACCAAAATGTACATAATTGGCATTTGCAGGAATTGGCAATTTTAAATCAGGTAAAGGCGCATCAATAATTAAATGATGATGTCCTGTGTTTGGAATATCATAGCCTGCTGGGGCAACACCAAAATCGCTTAAACCAAATTTCACAATGAATTCAGAATTTACGATTTCACCATCAGATGGCGATATAAAATACAGTTTAGGTTCTGATTGAAGCCCAAAAATTATTAGATATATTAAAGCAATGTATTTCTTAATAATCCCTCTCCAATTAAAAATTTATTTACGCCAATATTAACATAATTATCCAGTTGAGATTTAAGTGTGAAACCAGACTCAGCAATAATGTTTTGTGGTTTCAAGACTTGATGGTGTTTGTTTAGAAGATTTTCACAGTGAGAAATATTAGTTTCTACAGTACTTAAATTACGATTGTTTATGCCAATTAAATCAAGGTCACTGCTAAGTACTTTATCTATTTGTTCTTCGTTATGAAACTCCAATAACACATCCATATTTAACTCATTTGCAATATTTGAAAAATGAGCAATATCCTTTTTGCTTAAGCTTTCAGCAATTAGAAGAATACAGTCGGCACCATATGCTTTTGATTCATATATTTGCCACTCATCAATAATAAAATCCTTTCTTAAAATCTTTAAATCTAATTGAGCTTTAATAGATTTAATATGTTCAATACTTCCATCAAAATAATGCTCTTCTGTTAAAACCGATATAACCTTATGACCATCATTTTTATAAGCTAATGCTTTTTTTAATGGATCATATTCTTTGACTATGATGCCTGCAGATGGTGAAGATTTTTTAGTTTCAGGAATAATATGATACTGATCATCGTTATTAGTTAAGGTTTTAAAAAAATCCCCTTTTTGATTTATATCTAATTGTTTCAGGAACTGGTCAATAGAAATTAGTTCTTTTATTTTTTTTAGATCAAATTTTTTTCGGTTAACAATATCTTCTAATATATTCATGAGTTGGATAAAGTTGCATATTGATTAAGGAGTAATAAGGTTTTTCCGGACGTTAAGATTGACTTGGCCTTTGAAATACCTGCATGAATGGTTTCAACCTGATTTAACATGTAAAGCCCTATTCCTGAATTAATGGCCACCATATCAGTTGCAGCACATCTTTTTCCATTTAAAATCTCTATGCCCATTAAATATGCTTCTTCATTGGTATTTGTTTGAATCTCAGAGATATTTGTATATTCAAATCCATAATCTTTTGGATCAAAAATCCATTTATTAATTGTTCCATTTTTAATCTCTGTTACTTTAGAAGTAGACGTTATTGAAAATTCGTCTATACCATCTTCTGAAGTTACAACGATTCCATGTTTAATATTTTTTTGTTGAAGCATCTTACTAATGGGATCATGCAATTCCAAAGTCGAAGTTCCAATAATTTGAAAATCTGGATTTGTTGGATTAACTAGTGGGCCTATAACATTAAAGATTGTTCTCTTGCCAATATTTTTCCTTGCTTCAGCAACATGCCTTATTGATTTATGAAAGTTTGGTGCAAATAGGAATCCAATATTTAATGAATCATAAATCGAAACAATTTTTTTGAAATCTGTATTTAAATTGATGCCAGATCTTTCAAGGAAGTCAGCACTACCGGATTTGCTTGTGATAGCTTTATTGCCGTGCTTAAATACCTTTCCGCCCGCTTGGGCAATAACAAAACTTGATAAAGTCGAACAATTAAAGATATTTAAATTTGAACCCCCCGTACCACATGTATCTATAAAATCACCAGATATATTCTCAAGATTTTCTAATCTATTTATTAATACATTTGATAATGAGCTTAGGAAAAATTCATTTATACCCTTCTCATTAATTTTTCTTAGAATATTTTCCTGTTCTTCAATGGTGATATCTTCACTTAATAGATGTTCAAAATAGAAAGTCAATTCATTTATGTTGTCCTCAGGATCATTGATTATGTTTGTAAGTTCTTTCATAGCAAATCGATGAAGTTTTGTATTAATTTAGCACCCTGTTCTGTAAAAATAGATTCTGGATGAAATTGAATACCTATTAGAGGATAATTTTTATGCTTAACACCCATGATTGTTTTGTTTGAATCATCATTAACCCATGCAATAACATCAAGTTCCTTTGGCAGTGATTGATGATCTATAACAAGACTGTGGTATCGCATTACATGGTAAGGATCTTTTATGTTGTAAAAAATTGATGATTTATTGTGATTAACTAAACTAGTTTTACCGTGCATTATTTTATTAGCCACAATGATTTTTCCACCAAAAGCTTGACCTATCGCTTGATGTCCAAGACATATCCCTAAGATTGGTTTAGTTTTAAAAAAATGCTTAATAATATCTAAGCTAATACCTGCATTTGTTGGATTTGATGGTCCAGGGCCAATAATAAAGGCATCAAAATTTTTTTCTTCTAATTCTTCCAAAGAAGCAGCATCATTTCTGATGACCTCTACATTCTGTTCAAGCATCTGTAATTGATGTTCAATATTGAAGGTAAAAGAATCGTAATTATCAATTAAACAAATATTCATTCGTATTTTAATGCCTCAAGAAAGACAGCTAATTTAGCTTCGGTTTCATTCCATTCATTTTCAGGTATTGAATCATATACAATTCCTCCACCCACACCAACTGTCAAAGATTTATCTGTATGAAGTGCTGTTCTTATCACAATAGCGGTGTCTAGAGAACCATTAAAACCAAAATAACCTACAGATCCTCCATATATACCTCTATTACGATTCTCAATTTCATGAAGGATTTCCATAGCCCTTATCTTTGGAGCACCACTTAACGTTCCTGCAGGTAATGCGGCGGTCATACAATCAACAGAGGATACACTTTCTTTCTTCTCACCTATAACATTGGAAGTCATATGCATAACGTGTGAATATTTTTCTACTATCATCATTTCATCAACCTGTACTGATCCAGGGTTACATACTTTTGATAGGTCATTTCTTGCTAAATCGACCAACATCATATGTTCAGATTTCTCTTTTACATCCTCAATTAAATCGATCTTGTTCTTTAAATCCTCTGAAGCATCTTTACCACGCTTTCTAGTTCCAGCAATTGGCCTGATAGTTACTTTATTATTTTGATTTTGTACAAGAATTTCAGGAGATGAACCAATAATTCGAAATTCTGGAAAATTCATGTAAAACATGTATGGAGACGGATTTATTAACCTAAGAGCTCTATACAGAGTAAATGGATCAAAATCACCTTCAAATGTAACATCCTTTGAGAGTACCGCCTGCATGATCTCTCCACTATTAATTAACTTTTTAATTTTTTCTATTTGTTTCAAATATGATGATTTATCTACATTCGATTTATATTTAACCTCTTTATCAGTTTTGGTAATTTTATGTTTAATAGATGGTTGTAAGCTGTATATAGCATTTTCTATTTCACTGATTCTTTTTGAAGCATTATTAAAACCCTCCTCAGATAAATTCGTGCTGGTAACAACGATATAGAATGATCCTTTAAAGTTATCAAATACAATTATTTCATCACAATATAATAAGGAGATTAAGGGTTTATCTGATGCCGAAAAGTTAAAATGGGGCTCAATGTGTTCAAAAGATTCATAAGCAAAATATCCTACTAACCCACCCAGGAAGCTGGGCATTCCTTCCAGGTCTGGCGCATGGAATTTCTGAGTTAACTTTTTAATGTATTCATATGCATTAGGAACTTTTTCTTTACTCTTTTCTGATTTATTAGATATCACCAATTCGTTTTTATAAAAATCATATCTTTTTGAAGTAGGTAAGCTCATTATTGAATATCTACCTTTCTTCTCATCTGTCTTAGCAGATTCAAATAAGACAGTATTTTCCATGTTTTGAAAATTTGAATACACATATAAAGGGCTAATTAAGTCTGCGGTAATCTCTTTAAATACAGGTATGTGTGTATACCCGTCTTCAATTAATTTTAAATATGTTGATTTATCCATTTTTAATTGCCTTAATTATCGGTTCTAGATATGTTTGCAAATTATCTATTGGGTCTGGCCCTGAGAGTTTCTCAACTATTGCACTTCCAATTACAATTCCTTCAGAATAATCCTTAAACTGTTGTGCCTGATTTTCAGATTTGATTCCAAATCCAGTAATAATTGGGGTATTTGTTATTGCACGTAATTCATCAATTTTTGTTTTAACTTCTGACATATTAATATTAGACAGTCCAGTTACTCCTCGTTGAGTGATGTAGTAAATTAACGAGGGATTATTGGATAACCCTAATTCTATATTTTCTTTAGTAGAGGTGGGCGCAATCAACTGAATAGTTTCAAGACTGTGTTTGTGAATAATGTTAATTATTTCTGTTTCACTGTAAGGAAGATCAACAATTAAAAAACCATTAATTCCTACATCCTTCGCATTCTTACAGAAATTATCTATTGATGGCTGGATAAATGAATTTGTATAGCCCATTAATATAATTGGGGTTTTTGAATGTTTTCTGAAATTTTGAATAATTGAGAGCAGTTCATCAATTTTAAAATTATTTTGGAGCGAATAATGATGTGCTCGTTCTATTGTTTTTCCTTCTGCAATAGGATCACTAAATGGAACTCCAACTTCAATCATATCTGCGCCCATTTGGTCTAAGAGGTTCAAAGATTGTAAAAATGTTGAATTATCAGGATATCCGCCCACAATATAGGGGATAAAACCTGTTGATTTATTTTGTTGAAAGCTTCTAAATGTTTTATTTATCATGATTCATTATTGAATAGAGATCTTTATCGCCTCTACCAGACATATTTATGACAATATTTTCTTTTGGATTAAGCTCTTTCAATTTATGGAGATATGCAATTGCATGAGCAGTTTCAAGAGCAGGTATAATACCTTCAATTCTTGAGCATTCATAGAATGCATCTAATGCTTCATCATCGTAAACTTTCACATATTTTGCTCTTTTTGAATCCGACAAATAAGAATGTTCAGGTCCTACTCCAGGGTAATCTAAACCAGCTGAAATTGAGCTTGTTTCAAGTATCTCTCCAGATGTATTTTGAAGGATATATGTTTTTGATCCATGTAAGACGCCTATTGTCCCATCATTTATAGATGCACTACCAACGTCATTTTTATCTTTGCCACCAGCTTCAACACCAATTAATTCAACATCTTTACTATCTATAAATGGATAAAAGACTCCCATTGCATTTGAACCACCCCCAACACATGCAATAATTTTATTAGGAAGACTGTTAAATTGATTAATGCATTGGTCTTTAAGTTCTTTCCCTGCAATCGCATTAAAGTCTCTAACAATTTGAGGGTATGGATGAGGACCTGTTACGCTACCTATTATGTAATGAGTATCATCTACATTAGTTACCCAGTCTCTGATTGACTCATTCAATGCATCTTTAAGTGTGGCTGTGCCAGATGTTACAGGTATTACCTTTGCTCCAAGAACTCCTATTTTAAATACATTAAGCTCTTGTCTTTTAATATCTGTCTCGCCCATGTAGATTGTACAATCAAGACCTAATTTCGCACATATAGTTGCAGTAGCAACTCCATGTTGACCTGCTCCGGTTTCAGCAATAATTCTTTTTTTTCCTAGTTTTTTTGCTAGTAATGCTTGTCCAACAGTATTATTTATTTTATGAGCACCAGTATGATTTAGATCCTCTCTCTTAAACCAAACCTTGGCTTTGACTAATTCAGAATATTTTTCAGCAAAATATAAAGGTGATGGTCTACCTACATAGTATTTATATATATTGGTAAGTTCTTCTTGAAAATTAGCATTATCTTTTATGTCTAGATATAGACTATCCAATTCATTCAATGCATGAGATAAGGTTTCTGGAATAAACAGACCTCCATAATCACCAAAATAACCTTTATTTTTCAATGAAGTCTCCTAAAATTTTTATCATGTCTTGATCTTTAATGCCTGGACTAAGTTCTATTTTTGAATTGATATCAACTCCCCAAAAATTTAAGTTCTGAAGGTTGTTTATATCGTCTATACCAATACCGCCCGCAATCATAATTGTGGGAAATAAATTTTTATCTATTGAGTTTAAATCCACTTTTTTACCCGTTCCGCCTAAATTGTTAATCATATTGTCGACCAAGTATTTATGTTTATTAGGATTTAATAAATCTTTATAAGCGTTTTGTTTCAAAGTTGTTACAGACACAGGTATAAGTAATTTATGTAAAAAATGATCTGTCTTTAAGTCTCCATAGATTTGTAACGTCGATTCAGGGGAATAAGTAATTATATTATTCAATATATCAGCTCTATCAGATCTAAAGAGGGCCACAAATTTTTCTCCTAGATTATATTTGTGATACATCTCAATTGCCCATTTTTGCTCAACATATCTAGGGCTCTCTTCAATAAAATTAAATCCAAAATAATCAATATTTGAGTTTAATAAACTCACAATATCTTCCTCTCGGGTTAACCCGCAAACTTTTATTTTCATATTAATTATTTCTTAGATTGGGGGTCTTTGTCTGATTCAGCAGATCTGCCTCGCCAACCTGCTTTATCAAATAATCTTAAATAGACCAATTGATCGTGATCACTTTCATTTATAACTTTAACGTAGTCACCCTCTTCTGCGAGGATTACATCTCCAGCTGCTAATGCATATTCATCTTTATGCATTATCCCGTGAGATGGATCATGTCCATGGCCATCTTGAGTGTTTGCGTATTCTACAACTTCCATAAGTCCACGACCTGATACAACAACATAAATAACTTCACTCTCAAGAAGCCTATGTCCATAAGTAGACATATTCGGTTCTATCACAGTTTTACTTGCGATTAATTTATTTAATAAATCATTTGTCCAAACTGTATAACTGTCATCCTTTCTCTCTGGGACGCCACCTACTCGGAAATTTACATACTTTTTAGCCATAAGTGTTGTTAATTTTAAATAGAAAATAAAAGATTACAAATCCTTAACGCCAAATTTGAGGATTAGTTAAATGTTTCTCCATTTCTTGTTGAATAACTTGCAAGCTTTTTTGTGGCCTTAGATATACTTTCATTTCAGTAAATTTCATTTCATCATTCCATTTAAAGGTATCAATTCCATTTACCTGAATTCCATCAATCTCACAATTAAACTCAAGCATAGCATTGTGGTTAGATTTAATTTCTCTGACGTATCTAAAATCTTCAGCATTTAGAAATGCCTTACTTGCAGCTATCAAATAAATAAATCCCATATGTTTATCTTTAGGCCTATGAACTACTGGAGAAAAAAAGGTAAATTCTTCATCTAATAGCTCATATAGCAAGTTATAGTCAGAATCTTCTAGGGATTTATGCCAATTGATAACAGGATCAATTAATTCTTGCGTATTCATCTACTTCTCTCCAAACTCTAATTGTGTTGCCACCAAGTACTTTCCTTATTTCAGAAATAGAATAACCCCTTTTTAACATCTCGTTAATTAAATTAGGAAAATAAGATACATCTTTTAAACCAGTTGGTAAGGTGTCGCCAACACCATCAAAGTCTGATCCAATTCCGATATGATCAATTCCAGCTACTTCTACAGCTCTATCTATATGATCAACAACTTGTTCTACTGTTGCAAAGACGTTGTCTTCGGTTGGAGCTGCATCATTAGATCTAGATTTATCAATTATAAAGGACGAACCAAAATTAATATGCAAAACACCTCCATTTCTTGCTAACTCAACCAGCATTTTGTCAGAAACGTTCCGTTCCCATCCTGGAGTAAAATGGCGCAAAGAAGAATGACTTGCTATTACAGGTGCTTTAGATAATTCTAATACCTCAAAAAATGCTTCATCAGATACATGTGATATATCAATCATCATTCCAACATCATTCATTTCTTGTATTAATGTTTTTCCAAATGGACTTAATCCACTCCATCTCTTGTTATCATCATATGATGAGTCACTTATGTGATTGCTCTTGGAATGTGTAAGAGTGATATACCTTATGCCTCGTTCGTAAAAGTACTTTACTCGTTCAAGCTTACCCTCAAGTGGGGCACCATTTTCTATGCCTAATGCTATGCCAATCAAATTTTGTCCAGGTAAATTCCCAACATAGACATTGTCTTTGAGGATAAAAAATTTATCAGGTGAATCATCCACTATGGACTCCACCATATCAATAAGCTCATTAGCTAATTCAAAACTTGTTTTACTTTTTTCTGTATCAGCAGGTAGATAGATTGAAAAGAATGGGATATTTAATCCTCCCTCCATTGCTTTAACATAATCAAAATTCAAGGAGGTTAAACCAGATATATCCTCAAAAATTCCTGTTTGATCTAACTGGCTACGTAATTTATATGGAACATCAATATGCGCATCTACAATAAGAGATTCATTTGCTAGGACTTTAGGATCAACTGTTGTGTTGCATGAAGTGAGAATAAATATAACTGTAAAAATTACATATCTACTCATACCTGCCACCTGCGACTTTATTGCCAATAAACTTAACCAACCCATTTGGCAGAAAACGCAACGTGTTCACTAAAAACTTATAGATTAATCCAGGAATAACAATTTGTTTGTCTTTAAATAGGCCGTTTATTCCAGCTTCAGCAACATCATCAGCTGACATTTTCATAAATGATGGGACTTTATCCATTTGTTTTTGTGTTCCACTCACTGAGTGAAACTCAGTTACTGTGAAGCCTGGACACAAAGCAGTAGCATTGATATTTTCTCGGTTATAGGCAGCGTTAATTGCCTCTACAAACCTATTCATGAATGTTTTTACAGGACCATAAAGTACAGCATATCTTGGTGAAGCTGGTGCGAAGCCTGCAACTGATGAAACAACTAGTACTTTTCCACCACCTCTTTTAATAAAATCTTTAAGGTAAAGTTTTGTTTGCATTATTACCGATAAACCTAATACTCGCAGACAATCTTCCTCATCATCAAGTGAAACTTCATGTAGGGTTTTATTATGTTGATATCCAGCATTAAGCACTAATATTTCGACATCTAGTTTAGTTTTCCTTGAGTAGTCATAGATTTCTTTTGGAGAATTTTTGTTTTTTAGATCAGATTGAAGCACTTCTACATTCACATTAAATTTCTTTTCAATATCTAATGCAATCTCTTTTAATCTATCTAGTCTTCTTGCTACAAGAAATAGATCGTATCCCCTCTCTGCAAATTTATATGCTAATGATTTTCCTATACCGGCAGTTGGACCAGTTACTAATACTACTGACATAATTATCTCCTTATTAGAGCATTATATATAAAAATGTAAATTTAATATTGATTATTATTTAAACAGGTTGATTAATTTTTGATCAACTGTTCTTCCTTTTAATCTGATGTCAAAATATTTTTAAATTTTTTTGAATCTTACAAGTCACTAAAAATAATAGTTTCCAGGGACATAAAAAAAAACATATATTTTTTTTCATAAGATGCTTGCAAATGTAAATGCACTTTACTAAAGTAGTTATTACCTCAAGATAACCAGATCAGAAAGGGAACTGCAGAACCCAGAATGAAAAAGTTACTTAGGAAGAGAACAGAAAGGTGAAAGTTCTAGAAAGCTTAGCTAGCAATAAAGCGAACTAGACCACCGAGGATAAAAGAGATCTTATCCAAGGATGCAGAAGGTAATCTCACTTTTGACACCTACTGATCTCGATTAAAAAAAACTGAGCTTGCTCAGTTTTTTTTTGTCTTTAAAAACCTTACAATCCTTCAATGAAAATTTATTTCTTAGGTCCATTCGGCACTAATTCTGATCTTGCAGCACGTCATATTTTTAAAGCAACACAGTATAATTTCATTCCATTAAGATCAATTGAAGATATCTTTGAAAAAGTTGCTCTTAGCCATACTTATTATGGAGTTATTCCTTTTGAAAACTCTCATCAAGGTGTTATAAATTCATCACTAAACGGATTAATTGATTACGATCTAAAAATTACCAAAGAGTTAAATTTTAAAATAATTCATTCATTCTGCTCCAAAAATGTTGTCATCGAAAATGTAACTAAAATCGCTTCCCATCCACAAGTATTTGGGCAATGTAATGATTGGTTGAAACGAAATTACCCGAGTGTAGAAAAAGTTGTTTGCACAAGTACAGCTGAAGCAGCTGAAATGGCAAAACATGATTCATCTATATACTGCATTGCAAATGACTATGCTAAAGATCTATTTGGTTTAAATATGCATGAAACAAATATCCAAGATTCAGACAATAATGTAACTCGTTTTCTTGTTATTGGAAAAATGATTGAAAACAAAGGTAAAGAAAATAAAACCTCTATTATGATAAACCTATCTGATAAGCCTGGTTCTTTATTATCTATTTTGAAGCCCTTCGCTGAAAATGATATAAATATGACTCGAATTGAAACAAGACCATCAAGAAATAATGATTTTCAACATACATTCTTTATAGATTTTGAAGGATATTATGAAGATGATAAGGTAGCTGAACTTCTTTCAACCTTAGAACAAATGTCAAAGGAATTAAGAATAATTGGATCTTACGAAATATTGTATTAAGAATTAGAATCTAAGTGAACGATGATTTCACTATTAAAATTATCCAGAGACTTTTGAGTTAATAGATGGCCCATATCCTTAACAGGAACAAAGGTACTGGAATCTATTAATTTATGTGTATTTAAACCCTCTTTAAATGGAATTAAAGGGTCTAGTTCGCCATGTATAATTAATGTGGGGAGTGTAATATTTCTAACTGATTCCTCTCTTGATTTGTCTGCTAGAATTGCGACCAATTGACGAGAAAACCCAGAATCCTCTTTGCTGCGATTAATATTATCTATAACACCTTGTTTAAATTCTGGTGTATCAAAATCAGTATTTCCAGCATCTAATATTGAATATATCTCTACTGCCCTTTCGATTCTTTTTTCAATTGTTTTTTCTCTTCTTGATCTATCATTGAGCAGTTCAGCAAGACGTCCTTTTGGTGCTGTTGATGCGTCAGGTGTTTTAGCCATAGATGCAATTAATGTGAGTGAATAAAATCTTTCCTCGTTATTTGATGCAAGATGCTGAGAAATCATTCCCCCCATTGACATTCCAACTAAATGAGATTTATCAATACTTAGATGATCTAATACTGCTAAGCCATCATTTGCCATATCTCCAAGTGAATAAGTAGATCTAATGGGTAGTCCTGTATAAAATTTTACGTAATTCCAGATAAAGTTTGGTCTTCCATACTCCTTAAAACTTGTTGATAATCCAACATCCCTATTGTCATAAACGATTGGTCTATAACCATTATTTTGTAAAAATTCTATGAAAAACTGCGGCCAGTAAGTAAGTTGACCTCCTAATCCCATCACAAGAAGAACTGGGGTATTATTTTCAGGACCAAAATCTTTATAGTAAATCTGGACATCGCCATTTGTTGCATAGCCTTCATCTTCAGAGAAAACAAAAAATGAAAGGATGATTAATACTGCCAGTCTCATAGAAAATTATTTTTTATTAAAAT
>ENA-OSEY01001964-OSEY01001964.1-marine-metagenome-genome-assembly--contig:-NODE-1964-length-13675-cov-5.695470_pt1 | contig 13675 bp, 13 predicted proteins | sample MGYA00248465_ERZ534230 | MGnify/ENA primary metagenome ERZ534230 (study PRJEB26409, sample SAMN06344110) | marine metagenome | isolation source: Sea water from surface | place: Atlantic Ocean:Southern... | reverse complement strand
TATTGTTGAATAGTATTTAATTTATCTAGTTCAGAAGATAATTGAGGCAATGCCTCAAATAAATCAGCGTTTAATCCATAGTCAGCGACATTAAATATTGGTGCTTCTTCATCTTTATTGATTGCAACAATTACCTTACTTTCTTTCATACCCGCTAAGTGTTGTATTGCACCAGAAATTCCAGCGGCTATATATAAATTTGGGGCAACTACTTTCCCAGTTTGGCCTACTTGCCAATCGTTGGGTACATAGCCAGCATCAACTGCCGCTCTACTTGCCCCCATTGCTGCTCCTAGTTTGTCCGCCAATTTTTCTAGAACTTGAAAGTTTTCAGCTGATCCAAGACCTCTTCCACCTGAAACAACAATATCAGCAGCAGTTAATTCAGGTCTTTCATTTTGTGAAAGTTCTGAATTAATATATTTTGTTAATTCAGTATTTTTCTCAGCTTTAATAGATACAGCTTCAACTTGATTTTCATTCAATGAAGCTTTTTCAAATGCAGTAGTCCTTACAGTAATAACTTTACATGCATCTTCGCTCTTGCAAGTGGCTATGGCGTTGCCAGCGTAAATTGGTCTTTTAAAAGTATTTTCATCTATTATTTCAATTATATCTGGAACAATCATAACATCTAGCAAAGCAGCTAGACGAGGAGCTGTATTTTTTCCATTAGCTGTATTTGAAAATAAAATGTGAGAATAATTTTGTGCAATAGATTTAATAAGGACAGATAAATTTTCTGCTATTGAGTTTTTATATATTTCATCATTGCAATAAAGAACTTGATTGAGACCATCAATCTTGCTTGCATTGTCAATAACTTCTTGGCAACTATGACCCACAACTAACAAGTCAGTATCGCCAATTTGTTTGGCTGCATTTACAGTATGTAATGTAGCAGGCAAAAGTTCATGATTATTATGTTCAGCTATAGCAAGTACTTTCATTTTATATTCCTTCAGTTTCTTATATTACTTTTGCTTCATTTTTTAATTTATCAACTAATTCATCTACAGTTTTTAACATAATCCCTGATTGACGTTTAGCAGGTTCTTCAACTTTTAAAATACTTAAATGTTTTTTTATTTCTATGTTTAGATCTTCAATCTTAATTTCGCTAATTGGCTTTTTCTTAGCTTTCATAATGTTTGGAAGGCTAGCATATCTGGGTTCATTTAATCGTAAGTCAGTGCTTATAACTGCAGGTAATGAAATTTCAATATTTTCAATTCCACCGTCAACTTCGCGGCTAACCTTGGCTGTTTTTCCTGAAATTTCCACTTTGCTTGCAAAAGTTGCTTGAGGCCAATCTAATAAGGCTGCAATCATCTGACCAGTAGCATTCATATCATCGTCTATTGCTTGCTTACCTAAAATCATCAAATCGATATTTTCTTTTTTAGCAATAGATGAAATAATTTTTGCTACGTTAAGTGGTTCAAGATTATCGTTGGATTCAACAAAAATCCCTGAATCTGCACCCATTGCAAGAGCATTTCTTATAGTTTCTTGAACCTGAGATGCACCGATAGATATAGCTACAACCTCATTCGCTATTCCTTTTTCTTTTAATCTTAAAGCCTCTTCAACAGCTATTTCGTCAAAAGGGTTCATAGACATTTTAACGTTTTCTAATTCAACACCAGAATTATCATTTTTAACTCTGACTTTTACGTTATAGTCTACCACTCTTTTAACAGGCACTAAAATTTTCAAACTAAACTCCCTTTCGTAAATAAATTATTTTTGATTCAAACCTGGTATCCATAATACATCCTTTAATCCATTTTCGTTTAAAACTCTACATAATACAAATAATAAATCAGACAATCTATTCAAATAAATTAAAGATTGTATATTTATATCTTCTATGCTTGAAAGTAAACTAATGTCTCTTTCAGCTCTTCTAGCTATTGTTCTTGACTGGTGTAGCAAAGTAGAGGCTTCTGACCCACCTGGTAAAATGAAGGAATTAAGAGGTTTTAATGACTTATTATAATAGTCTATTTTATTTTCTATTTTATCAATTTGTCCCTTTTTAATTCTAAGTGCTGGATACTTTTCTTTTTCTTTCGATATTGGTGTTGCTAAATCTGCACCTAAATCAAATAAATCATTTTGAATTTCTCTGATTAAATTTTTAATTTCAATATGAAGTAAGTTTGAATTTTCTTTGTTTAAGCAAAAGTATACCATTCCCAAGGAGGAATTTAATTCATCAACTGAACCATATGCTTGTGGTCTAGGTGAGTGCTTTGGAACTCTACTTCCATCGGTTAACCCAGTTGATCCGTCATCGCCCGTTCGGGTATAAATTTTATTTAATTTAACCATTGTAATATCTCTTATATATTAATAAGCATATAAAAATTAATATTGCTATAGCTTGAAAAATTATTCTGTATCTCATTAAAATATTGCTATGTGACTTGTTGTATTCTCCACCTCTAGCCATTGTTATCAAGCCCCAAGCAAGAATAACAACCACTAATATCATAGAAAGAAATAAAGTAATGTTTAACCAATCCATTATAAAATTCCTTCTAAGACATTAATAAAATCATTTTTTTTATTAATATAGGCGGCCTTAACAGTATTATGCATTAAGCATGCAATTGTCATTGGCCCAACTCCGCCAGGAACAGGGGTAATTTTTTTGGCAATTTTTAAAACTTTTTCAAATTTGACATCACCGACAAGTACTCCCTTATTACTAGAACTATCATTATTTTTAGATTCTAATCTATTAATTCCAACATCTATTACAATCGCGCCTGGTTTAATAAATTTTTCATCAATCATTTCAGGAATACCCACCGCTACAATTAAGATGTCTGCTTTTCTAGTATGTTCTTCAATGTTTTTGCTTTTTGAATGAGTTATTGTCACTGAGCAGTCTGAAGATAGTAACAGTGACGCCATTGGTTTTCCAACAATGTTTGATCTCCCAATTATAACAGCGTTTTTCCCTTTTATATCTTCAATTTCGTGCTTCAACATATAAAGACAGCCTAAGGGTGTGCATGGAATAAATTTTGGGTCCCCCATGAAAAGTTTACCAAAATTTTTTGGGTGAAATCCATCAACATCTTTTAATGGACTAATCAAATTAATGATCTTCTTTTCTGAAATATGTTTTGGAAGTGGAAGCTGAACAAGAATTCCATCCACATTTTGATCTTTATTTAGTATTGAAATATGCTGTATTAATTCATCTTCTGTAATATCAGAACTAAGTAAGATTTCTTTAGATTCTATATCAATTTTTTTGGCTACTAAGATTTTATTTTTTACATATATTTTACTAGCGGGATTGTCCCCAACTAGTATGACAGTAAGGCATGGCTTACGATTAAAATTATGTAAAAATCCTTTGCTTAGAGGGTGAATTTCTCCTAAAAGTTTTTGAGCATACATCTTTCCATCAATTATTTTATTTATAATCGTCATTAATTAATTTATAATCCTAATCTATAATCTTGAATTAAGTTTTTTAAAAAGCTCAATAAAAGAATAACAATTACAGGGGATAAATCTATTCCTGAAAGAGATGGTATATACTGTCTAATTTTTCCTAATAAAGGTTCATGCAAAGATATTAATGCTCTAAAAATTGTATTAATAATTTTGTTATAGCTATTAATCATTTGAAATTGGATTAGAAGACTCATTATAACATATACAAATAATGTATATAAGTAGAGTGTTATAATTTCATTTATCAAGATCAAGAGAGCATTCATAATTACATAACTATTTCTATGTTGAGTATTTTGGAGATAGTAACTATCATTGATATTAATATATCTAATATCAATATTTGTCTATTCAAGAACAAACTTTGAGGTAAATCTAAATGTATTTAAAATTAGCAGATAATTTAGCTAAAATAGTTTTAAGGTGTTTTTTTATTAGTATTTTTTTTATAATTAGTACTTACACTAATGCCACAGAAAAAAAGAATGATTGGGACATAAAAGCTAACAGAGTTTCTGGGCAAACAATTTTTTTTCATGCATGGGGTGGCGCCAAGAATATTAACTCATATATCAAATGGGCTTCAGATAAAGTTAAAAAAAGATATAACATAACAGTTAAACACGTAAAAGTAACTGATACTGCTAATGTAGTAGCAAGAATTTTATCAGAAAAAAATGTTAAAAAAGACAACAATGGAGCTGTCGACTTAGTATGGATTAATGGAGAAAATTTTTCAGTTATGAAGAAAAATAATATGCTTCTTTCTGAAAATTGGATTAGAGACTTACCAAATTCTAAGTATTTAGATTTTGAAAATAACCCTAGTTTGTTAAATGATTTTGGAGTTCCCACAGAAGGTATGGAAATGCCTTGGGGAGTATCACAATTAAATTTTTATTACGATAGTAAATACATTAAATCACCTCCAAGATCAGCATCTGAATTAAAAGATTATATAATCAGAAACAAGGGCAGGTTTACTTTTCCTCAGCCACCAGATTTTACGGGGACTAGTTTTTTAAAACAAATTTTAATTGAGTTGATAGATAATAAAAGCTTGTTGAAATCAGAGTATATTATTCATAAGCATAAAGATGCTCTTAGCCCATTATGGAAATGGTTAGATGAGACAACTCCATATTTGTGGAGAGAAGGCAAAAATTACCCCCCTAATTATTTAGCTTTAACAGAATTAGTTGCAGAAAGAGAAATTGACATTGGAATGGCCTTTAATATAGCACACGCTTCAAATGCAATTTCTGAAGGAAAGTTACCTAACACTATAAGAAGTTTCATACATAAAGATGGAACTCTTGCTAACGTCCATTTTTTAGCAATTCCATATAACTCTGGTAAAAAAACTGCTGCTAAAATCTTTGTCAATTTCCTGATATCACCGGAAGCTCAATTAAAAAAACAAGACAAGACTTTTTGGGGTGACCCAAGTGTTATTTCAGTAGCAAAATTAGATAAAAATTGGAAAAATAAATTTACTTCTCTTCCAAGAGGTGTTGCAACACTTTCAAATGAGGAGTTAACAATGAAACTGGAGGAGCCACATCCCTCCTGGGTTAAAATCATAGAAGAAGGGTGGATAGAAAAATATGGCTCAAATAATTAGGTCATAAATGGTAAATAATTTTTGTCGGCTCCTTTCCAAAGTTTCAATAGTCTTTATTGGAATGATTATCATTTTACCTATTTTGTTTGGTTTTTTAGGTTTTTTTTTACCATCATTTAATTATTTACCAACTTTAGGAAAAGGTGAACTTAACTTAAATTACTTTTATATATCAATGAATATTCCAGGGATATATAAGTCAATATTATTGTCGATATTTACTGGTTTAGTTTCAACTGCTTTGGCGTTATTTTTTTCTCAAGTTATTCTTTTATATTTTTTTAAAACTAAATTTTATAATTATCTAAAAATCATCATATCACCTTTAATTGCTCTACCACATATTACAATGGCTATTGGTTTAATTTTTCTTTTGTCTCCAAGTGGATTATTGTTAAGGTCCGTTTCACCTTGGTTAACAGGTTTTGATAGACCTCCAAACTCTTATTTATTTCCAGATGAATATGGTTTTTTTTTAATATTAGGCCTTATTTTAAAAGAAATTCCATTCCTAATCTTGGTGTCTTTATCAGCTTTGAGAGAGTTTTCTTCATCGAAATTTTTTGATATGGGCAAATCACTTCAGCATTCGAGTTTTTCTACTTGGTTTATATTAATATTTCCAATCATTTACAAAAAAATTAGACTTGTTATATTTATAATCATTGCATTTTCGTCATCAGTGGTTGATATGTCTTTACTTTTGGCACCATCAACTCCTTCCACTTTATCAGTAAGAATTTTGCAAATCTTTCAATCTTCAGATATGGACTCATTCTTCATAGCTTCAAATTTATCTTTAATTCAATTATTTATAATTATAATTTTACTTATAGTTTGGATTTTTTTTGAGAAAATTATTAAATCAAAATTCTTTTATATTTTTTTTATAAAAATCACTTCATTTAAATCAGAGTTTTTGAAAATTACTATTTTATGTTTTAATATAATTTTATTTTTATTATCTTTTATGGGTATAATTTGTTCTATTTTGTGGGGATTTAGTGAAAATTGGTACTTTCCAAATTTTTTTCCAAATGATTTAAACATAGAAAATTTTTTAAATTTTTATTATCAGAATAAATCATTGATTTTAATTTCTATATTTATTCCTTTGATGGTTTCATTACTGTCTATATCGTTGATAATTTTGTGGGTTGAATTATTAGACTATTTAAACATAACAAAAACTCAATTTGAATGGATTATATTTACTCCTTTATTTATTCCCCAAATTTCTTTTTTAATTGGAATACAGAGTTTTATGATATTTTTTAATTTTAGTAGTTTTTTAATACCACTTATATTTGTTCAATTATTTTATGTCATACCATATTGTTTTATCATACTTGCTCCAGCTATGAGAGAAGTTAAATCTGATTATATAAAAGTAGCTTCTAGTCTAGGAAAAAACAGAATAGTTAGGTTGTTTAAGATAAAAATTCCACTAGTCTTACCTTCTCTAATGACTTCATTCGCTATAGGCATGATAGTTTCTTTTGCTTTGTATGTACCTGTTTATTTTATAGGAGCGGGCAGAGTTACAACTTTGACGGTCGAGGCTCTAAATTTAGCTTTGAGTGGTTCTAAAGAAGATCTGGGCATTGCAACATTTTTCCAAATATTGTTTCCAACCTTATTATTGTTCACTGTTGCCTTCATAAATAGAAAAACTGTAAAGTGGAAAATTTAATTTTAACTAGATTACTTGATAAGCTAATCTAAATCTTTTATAGAGTTTAAAACAAAAAATTAGGAGTTCATTTTGTCTAATACATCAGCGTTTAAGGGTAAAAAAATTGCTGTGATGGTAGCAAGTGGTTTTAATGAAGAACAATTTTTAATAATACAGAAAACAATTTTAGCTGCTGAAGGTTCTTACACTATAATTTCTCGAGATATTGGTACGACTAATGGTTGGGCATCAGAGAAATGGGGATTATCTTATCCTGTTGATCAACCAGTTTCTGAGACATTGGCTATAGATTTTGATGCTTTAATTGTACCAGGTGGAGCAAATCAAATTGAAACTTTGAGTAACGATCTTCATGTAAGAAGAATTTTAAGGGCTTTTTTAAGAGAAAATGAACCAGTTGCTTTGGCAGGTGTTTCCTCAATTTTACTTACAACTATAGATGCAGCGAAAGGTAGAAAAGTTGCCGCTTCAGATGCGGATAGTGCTCTTTTAATTGCTGCTGGTGCAGAAATTATTGATAAACCAACAGTAAGAGACAATAATTTGATAAGTGCAACCAGCGGTGAATCAGGTATTTCTGATCTTTTAGAAATGCTTGCGCAAGCTATTAAAGAAAATAATAAATAAAAGAGGATGTGAAATGGGGCAAATGAATAAAATTAGTCCTTGTATAGGAGTTTGCTCAATTGATCCTAAAAGTAATTTATGTTTAGGATGTCTTCGTTCGTCAGACGAAATCGCTATTTGGCCACTGATAGATAATCAAAAAGCTTTAGAGATTATGAAAGAGATCAAAAACAGATCTCACAATAAATTTAATTCTAATTTATAGGAATTTTCAAATGCATAAATATAGAACTCATAAATGTAATGAATTAAGAATTGAAAATGTTAACGACCAGGTAAAGTTATCTGGCTGGGTTCATAGAAAAAGAGATCATGGACAATTAATATTTGTAGACCTTAGAGATCATTATGGATTAACACAAGTTGTTGTTGATTCATCAAATAAGAATTTTTCTATTTTTGAAAGCCTACCTTTAGAAAGTGTAATAACTGTATCAGGAATAGTTGTGGAAAGATCGGATGAAACTATTAATGATAATTTACCAACAGGTAAAATAGAAATAAATTTGTCTGAATTAGAAATTATTTCCCAATCAAAAACATTACCTTTGCAAGTTAATTCGGATGAAGATTATGGCGAAGAAACTAGATTAAAATTTAGATATTTAGACTTAAGAAGAAGTAGGCCTCATGAAAATATTGTCTTAAGATCTAATGTTATTCAAACTATTAGAAATAAAATGTTAGAGTTAGGATTTTTAGAATTTCAAACACCAATTTTAACCGCTTCTAGTCCAGAGGGTGCAAGAGATTTTTTAGTTCCCTCTAGACTGAATAAAGGGAAATTTTATGCTTTGCCTCAAGCTCCTCAGCAATTTAAACAACTCATAATGGTGTCTGGTTTTGATAAATATTTTCAAATAGCGCCATGTTTTAGGGATGAAGATAGTAGAGCTGACAGATCGCCTGGAGAATTTTATCAGCTTGATTTAGAAATGTCATATGTTGAACAAGAAGACGTTTTTCAAGCTGTAGAACCTGTGATTAAAGAAGTTTTTAAAAAATATTCAGACAAAAACATTGATGAGATTTTCCCAAGAATTACTTATAAAGACTCAATGTTGAAATATGGAAATGACAAACCTGACTTGAGATTTGCTCTTGAGATTCAAGATGTAACAGACATTTTTAGAAATTCTGGTTTTACTATTTTTGCAAAATCAATTGAAAATGGATCTGTAGTAAGAGCTGTTCCTGGTCCGAATTGTGGTTCACGCTCGGTTGCTGATAGAATGAATAGTTGGGCCCAAGGAGAGGGTGCGCCTGGAATGGGATATATTATTTTTAGTGAAAACTCTGCTAAAGGACCAATTGCAAATGCATTGGGAATTGAAAAATCTCTTGAAATGAAGACCTTATTTAACCTTAATGATGGAGATGCTCTGTTCTTTTCTTGTGCATCAGAGAGTGAAGCAGCTAATTTAGCAGGAAAAGCCAGAGTTAAAATTGCAACAGACAGAGAATTAATTGAAAAAAACATATTTAAATTTTGTTGGATAGTAGATTACCCTATGTTTGAAAAAGACGAAAATACTGGCAAAATAGAATTTTCTCATAATCCTTTTTCTATGCCACAAGGAGGTATGGAAGCATTGTTGAATGAAAATCCACTAGATATTCTCGCATATCAATACGACTTAGTTTGTAATGGAATTGAGCTTTCATCTGGTGCTATAAGAAATCATGTTCCTGAAATAATGTATAAAGCTTTCGAAATTGCAGGTCACAAGCCCGAGGTTGTTGACAATAAATTTCCAGCCATGATTAATGCTTTTAAATTTGGTGCACCTCCTCATGGAGGTATAGCTCCAGGTATTGATCGTATTGTAATGTTATTAGCTGATGAACCAAATATAAGAGAAGTAATTTTATTTCCAATGACTGGTAAAGCAGAAGATTTGATGATGAACGCACCAAACGAAATAAACGAACTTCAATTAAAAGAATTAGGTATTAAATTAGACAAAAAAATCAAACTTAATTAATTCTAATTATATTCAATCTATGCATTATAATTGTAAGAAATATGAATAAAATAACTGCTCCAGTTTGATGAAGAGCTCCTAAGTAAATTGGAACCATATTAATTAAGGTAAATATACCTAAGAAAAATTGGAAACATACTATTGCACTCATAAACAGGGAGTATTTCTTAACAATTCCATCACTACTTTGTGTATAGTTTCTGTAGCAATATATCAGCACACAAATTGTAGTGAATAAAGCTATATGTCTGTGATGAAACTGAGCTGAGGCAGGATTTTCAAATGGATCTAAAAATCCATTTTCACCATAATTTTCTGGGATAAAACTATATCCCATTAAAGGGTATTCGTTGTACATCAAGCCAGCGTCCATTCCAGCAACAAATGCACCAGCGATAATTGTTGTAAATAAAAAACAAAAAATTATGAAACTGAAGTCTAATTTAATTTTAGAGTGACCATTCTTAAATTCTAATAAAGTCCAAATTAAAAGGAATAATATTAACAATGCATTAGATAAATGGACAGCCAAACGATATTGTGAAACTGTAGGATCATTTACAAGACCAGACTTTACCATCCACCAGCCTATGATTGCTTGTAAACTCCCTAAAAACAAAATAGTTAATAACTTTAATAAAATTGAATTTGGAATTTTATTAAACAAATAAAAAATAATTAACGGAATAATAAAAACGATTCCAATTAACCTTCCCCATAATCTGTGAAAGTATTCCCAAAAAAATATCTTTTTGAATTCTATGATGCTCATTCCTTGATTTTTAAAAATATATTCTGGCGAACTCATGTAAAGTGAGAAAACTCTTTTCCATTCTTCATCAGTAATAGGTGGTAAAAACCCCCAAATTGGTCTCCATTCAACCATTGATAAACCAGAATCTGTCAACCTAGTAATACCGCCAATTAGTATCATTAGAACTACCATTACAATAGTAGTGTACAGCCATGTATTTATATATGTTTGATTTGAAATTGAGTTCATTTTAATATAATACTTTTTAATGTATATGTGATGTTTTATCTTAAAAGCAATATTTTAAATATTTTTTTTATTTTATCTTGAAAGTTACATACAATTACACTATTTAAGCTCCATCAATAATGTATTTATTGTTTAACTTTAACATTTTTATAAGGGAGAAAAGGCATGAAGTTTAGGCCACTTCACGACAGAGTTGTTGTTGAGCGCCTCGAAGCAGAGGAGAAAACAGCTAGTGGAATAATTATTCCAGATTCAGCACAAGAAAAGCCAATGCAAGGTAAGATTATTGCAGCAGGTTCCGGAGCACGTGACGAGACTGGAAAGATTCAACCTTTAGATGTAAAAGAAGGTGATGTTGTACTTTTTGGGAAATGGTCCGGTACTGAAGTTAAGCTTGATGGTAAAGATCTTTTGATCATGAAAGAAAGCGATATCATGGGAATAATGGGTTAATTATTCTCTATAAGAAATAATAATTACTTTATAATTTGAAAGGAAAAAAAAATGGCTGCTAAAGAAGTCAAATTTGGTGCTAACGCTAGAGCACAAATGATAGAAGGTGTTGATATACTGGCAGAAGCAGTAAAGGTTACACTTGGACCGAAAGGTAGGAATGTTGTTATTGATAAATCTTTTGGTGCACCAAGAATAACTAAAGATGGTGTTACTGTTGCTAAAGAAATTGAATTAAAAGAAAAATTTCAAAATATGGGCGCGCAGATGGTTAGAGAAGTTGCTTCTAAAGCTAACGATGTTGCAGGTGATGGTACAACTACTGCAACAGTATTGGCTCAAGCTATTGTCAAAGAAGGTTCTAAAGCAGTTGCTGCTGGTTTAAATCCTATGGATCTTAAAAGAGGTATCGATCTAGCCATAGAAGCTGTTGTAGCTGATTTAGAATCAAGAACTAGTAAAATTTCTACTAATGAAGAAGTTGCACAAGCTGGCACCATATCAGCAAACGGTGAAACTGAGATTGGTGAAATGATAGCCAAGGCTATGGATAAAGTCGGAAATGAAGGTGTTATAACAGTTGAAGAAGGTAAAACACTTGCAACTGAATTAGACGTTGTAGAAGGTATGCAATTCGATAGAGGATACTTATCTCCTTACTTCATAACAGACGCTGATAAAATGAAAGTAGTTATGGATGATCCATACATACTATTGTTTGAAAAGAAATTAGCTAACCTACAGGAAATGTTACCAATATTAGAAAAAGTTGTTCAATCTGGTAAACCTCTTTTAATTATTGCTGAAGATGTTGAAGGTGAGGCACTAGCAACTCTTGTTGTTAACAAGCTTAGAGGTGGTTTAAAAATAGCTGCCGTTAAAGCCCCAGGTTTCGGTGATAGAAGAAAAGCTATGTTAGAGGATATTGCAATTTTAACAAAAGGAGATCTGATATCTGAAGATCTTGGTATAAAGCTTGATAATGTAACACTTGAAATGCTTGGTACAGCAAAACGTGTAGAGGTTACAAAAGAAGAGACTACTATAATAGATGGTGCAGGATCCAAGGATGACATTAGCGCTAGATGTAATCAAATAAGAGCTCAGATCGAAGAGACTACTTCTGATTATGATAAAGAAAAACTTCAAGAAAGATTAGCTAAGCTTGCTGGTGGAGTTGCTGTTATCAAAGTCGGAGGAGCTACTGAAGTTGAAGTTAAAGAGCGTAAGGATCGTGTAGATGATGCGATGCATGCTACAAGAGCCGCTGTTGAAGAAGGTATTGTACCTGGTGGTGGAGTTGTTTTCGTGAAAGCAATTGCGGCATTAGATAAACTTAAAGTTGACAACTCAGACCAAAAAATGGGTGTTGATATTGTAAGAAGAGCTTTAAAAGCTCCTGCAAAGCAAATAGCAGACAACGCTGGTCAAGATGGTGCAGTAATTGTAGGTAAACTACTTGAATCAACTGATGCGAACTACGGCTTCAATGCTCAAACTAATGAATTTACAGACTTAGTTAAAGCTGGAGTTATAGATCCAACTAAAGTCGTAAGATCAGCCTTACAAAATGCAGCATCTGTAGCAGGTCTATTGATAACTACAGAAGCTATGGTTGCTGACAAGCCTGAACCACCAGCAGGTGGTGGTGGTGGAATGCCAGACATGGGCGGCATGGGCGGCATGGGCGGCATGGGTGGCATGGGTGGCATGCCAGGCATGATGTAATTCTGCTCTACTTTATTATTTTAACACCTCTAGCTTTATTAGTTAGAGGTGTTTTTTTTTGTTAATTATTTGATTATTTGTTGCTTACTATTATTAACTCATATAGCAATAAAAAATATTATTTAAAATTAAGTTATGGAAAAATCAGAGATTAAAAAATTTGCAGAGAAATCGAATGCTTGGCCTTTTGTTGAAGCTAGGAATTTAAGGGATAGACTGGATAAAATTGAGAGTTTTGCTCCAAGAGATAACAATACCCCTGTTCTATTTGAGACTGGATATGGACCTTCAGGACTTCCTCATATTGGAACATTTGGTGAAGTTGCGAGGACTAACATTGTACGTAACGCATTTGAAGTTTTAACTGATAGAAACACAAAGTTAATATGTTTTTCAGACGACATGGATGGCTTTCGTAAAATTCCAGAAAATGTCCCTAACAAAGATTTACTTGAGAAATTTATTGAACATCCCTTAACCAGTGTTCCTGATCCTTTTGAAAAATTTAGTAGTTTTGGTGATCATAATAATCATAAACTACAAGAATTTTTAGACCACTTTAATTTTGAGTATGAATTTGTTTCAGCTACAGAATGCTATAAAAGCGGTAAATTTGATGAGGCACTCAAAAAGATTTTATTAAATTATGAAAAAATAAAAAACATAATTTTGCCTACTTTAGGTGAAGATCGTAAAAAAACTTACAGCCCGTTTCTTCCAGTCTGCCCAAAATCTGGTAAAGTTTTGCAAGTTAACATCACTTCAATCAATACTAAAAACAATACTGTAAGTTATATTGACGAAGATACAAAAGAATTAGTTACTGTTTCTATTCTTGGTGGATCATGTAAGTTGCAGTGGAAGTGTGATTGGGCAATGCGATGGTTTTCCTTAGGTGTAGATTATGAGATGTCAGGAAAAGACTTATCTGAAAGTGTAACTTTATCCAGCAAAATTCTAAGAGTTCTTGGAGGAACACCTCCATCAGGTTTTTCATACGAACTTTTTTTAGATAATAACGGGGAGAAAATTTCTAAATCGAAAGGCAATGGATTATCCATAGAAGAGTGGTTGAGATA
>ENA-OSEY01001963-OSEY01001963.1-marine-metagenome-genome-assembly--contig:-NODE-1963-length-13678-cov-3.203367_pt1 | contig 13678 bp, 12 predicted proteins | sample MGYA00248465_ERZ534230 | MGnify/ENA primary metagenome ERZ534230 (study PRJEB26409, sample SAMN06344110) | marine metagenome | isolation source: Sea water from surface | place: Atlantic Ocean:Southern... | reverse complement strand
TTCCTTTAATGTACAAAGTGACCGGGTTTTGGCTCTCACTGTTAATTTGCATTGTAATCACTGGGCTAAGTTTTCTTTTGCTGGCGTTCATTGTAAAACCTTTTGGGATCAATCTTCTTTAAAATTTAAGCCTCTGTTAAAATTTTATAGATAATGGGGTTTACAATGTTTGGATGGGTCAAGGGCGCCATATGTGTTCCTCCACCGTATGGGTGGAATGTCCAATTCGGCATTGTTTCCTCGAAAATAGTTACAATTTTTCTAATGGAGTTTACCGTTTGTTCACTGAATAAAACATGAGTATTTAACGGCAGAACATCTCTCCACTCTTCCAGTGAAGTTGTTTCATTAATAACGCAATCAAATTCATGAAAATTAGGTTTTAAGGCTTCCGCGAATTTTTCTCTACGTATTTGATCCATTTTTGTCCAAGTTCCAGAGCCATTCCAATAATCAGCAAACTGTTCTGCAGCTTGTACCCATGTTTCCTTAGTAGCATTAGTTTTTATAATATCTCGCAGGTTTAGTGCTTCTTGGTAGCTTTCAAGATCGGAGTAATGTTCCAACAAATAAAAAGGGTTTGGTTCAATCAGCACTAGTTTTTTTATCTTTTCAGGATATTTTTTTGCAGCCATCATGGCCACACTTCCTCCGAATGAATGACCGACTATCGATATACTTTCGGTTTTCTCAAAAAAACTGCTAAACAAATCTACTTGGTCACTCAAAGTCTGAGCGCGTTTTTTATGCCATTTAATTGTAGATCCGTATCCAAATAAATTCGGCGCAAGAATGCGATAGTGTGGAGATAAATACTCTATTAATTTACGCCATTGCTTATTTCCGGCTACGGTCGAGTGGATAAGCAAAACGGCACTACCGTTACCTTGTTCAATAAAGTCTAATTTCATTTGGATCTATTTCCTGCACAAGTATAGTAAATGAATTTGTCGAGACTAAGTATCCAGTCGTAGCATGCGATTTCCGCTGGATGATTGACTGCTATTAGCAAAAGTCAATAAGGTTTGATTATTACTTTACGTATATTGGGATTTGAAAAGTTTTAAAAAGCATGAAGTTTGTACAGGTTTCTGACATACATCTCGGAGCTCCCGATGCATTGATTAACGGGTGTTCCCCAACTGAACGCCTGTACGCATGTTTTAAAGACATTACTTCGTGGCACAGTGATGCTGAGTTTTGTGTTATTACAGGAGATTTAACTGAATTTGCTGAACCTGCTGCTTATAAACATCTCAAGGAAATACTTAGTGAGTTTCCTTTACCTTGCTTTTTAATGCTAGGAAACCATGACGATCGAAAGGTTTTTCAAAGTATATTTGTTGACTATTCGCAGGACGAAAATGGTTTTGTGCAATATAGCCACAGAACCGCAAGTGGTATTTTTCTGTTTTTAGATACCAAAAAGGAGGGGTTGGAGGCGCATGAAGGTGAAATGTGTAACCTTCGATTAAAGTGGTTAAAGGAAGAATTAATGAGGGCTGGAAATCAACCAGTTTATATTTTTATGCACCATCCTCCGTTTGATATAGGATTGCCTTATGTAGATAAGATTAAGCTTTTTGAGTTTGAGGAATTTGGTGAAACGCTCAAGCATGGTCACAATATTAAACATATTTTCTTTGGCCATGTACATCGAATGACGTCCGTAATCTGGAAGGGAATACCTTTTACGAGTTTGCCAAGTTTGAACCATCAGATCCCATTAGTTTCAGACAGCGTGAATAGTGAGTTTTGTGATGAGCCGCCAGCTTATGGCGTAGTAACTATAAATAGTGAACAACTGACCATTCATTTTAATACTTTCATGCAGCGTAATGAATTACATCAGACTGAAATTCTATAGCTTTCTATAGTGCATTTTTGTTTAGAATTTACTTTATAAAGTTGTTATCCTCTCATGCCTCGACTTCTTAAAACACCTTGTACCCGATCAGGATAATCGGTGACAATGCCGTCTACCCCAATGTCAATCATATTTTCTATGTTTTCAATTTCGTTAACAGTCCAAGTGCATACAATCAGACCTAATGCATGAGCTTCATTTAAAAGTTCAGAAGTTAAGTCTTTAAAATAAGGACACCACATCTGGCCGTTTTGATCGGCTATGGCTTTCGGTATAGTAGTTTTAAAAGAATAAAAATCTGGTGTGACTTCTTCAGAAGTATTATCGAAAGTGTTTTCTGAGTTTTCTGGTAATTCAGATAAAAAAGAACGCGGAATTTCTGGCGCTACTTTATGGCACTCTTTGAGTAAATCCCAATCAAAACTATGTAAAACTGTTCGATTGCCAAGTTTTTTTTCACGAACTTCATGTACTATTTGTTTCACAATATTTGCTTTATTGAGCGACGGTTCAGATTTTACTTCAAGTAATAGATATAGTTTTTGGTTTTTGGGTAGGCATGCTAGGTTTAAAAGTTCTGATAATGTTGGGATCCGAACTCCAGATAAGAATTTTTGCTCTGGGTAGCATTTTCGATACGATGAGTGCTTTTCTAAACCACCCACGTCGTACTGCTTCAACTCAGACAAAGTAAGTTCACTAATAGCAGGCCCCCTTTTTTTCAGCCATTTCCCTTTATTATCTCTTGTTGAGGCTCCTGAAAGATAATTGTCATGAGTAATTACTGGAACATTGTCTTTTGAGACTAGCACATCAAATTCTAATGCCGTCACGCCCATATCCAATGTAAACTCGAAGCCTTCTATAGTATTTTCAGGCATTAAGCCCCGAGCTCCCCGATGACCAATTAGTCTTACTAGGCCAGGACTTCCTTTAAAACCTTTTAATTGAGGAAAATCTTTCACTGCCAAAGCCTTTTAAATTAAAGATTTTTGTTGCTACTTTACGGATAGTATAGGCACTTGCTTATCTCAAGAATCAAAATTTACATAATAGATTGAGTTATAGATTTAATTTTTATACATTTTTGAGACTTCTCCAATTGGAAGAAATATGGAAAATGATTTAAGCCTTGGTGCGGCATGGATGAATGGTACTGTTATTCCCATTTCACAGGCTGCGATCCCGGTAAATGACTGGGGATTGGTTCATTCAGACATAACTTATGATGTTGTACCAGTAATAGACGGAGCCTTCTTCAGATTTGATGAATATTTGGCTCGGTTTTTGTCTTCAATGGAGAATCTCCATCTCGATCCTGGAATGAGTAAACGAGATATTAAGGCTGCTCTTCATCAAATGGTAAGTAAATCAAGGTTAAGAGATAGTTATGTGGCGATGGTGTGCAGTAGGGGTAAACCAAAAATAGCTGGATCAAGAGACCCCAGAGATTGCGACAATCATTTTTTTGCGTGGTGCGTACCTTATGTACACGTAATTAAGCCTGAAGTCGTCGAGCAAGGAGCGACTGCTTGGATTGCTCAAAACGCATACAGAATTCCAGAAAACAGTGTGAACCCTCGGGTCAAGAATTATCATTGGGGAGACTTCACTCAAGGTATTTTTGAAGCAAAAGATAAAAATTATGAAACTGTTATATTATTAGATTATGATGGGAATGTAACCGAAGGCCCTGGCTTCAATGTTTTTGCTGTCAAAGACAAGGTTTTGATAACACCTGATAGGGGCGTTTTGGCTGGTGTAAGCAGAAAAACGGTTCTGGAGATGGCTGAACATCTTGGCATAAATACTAGCATACGTTCCTTGAGTGTTGAGGAACTTTTGGAGGCCGACGAGGTTTTTCTATCCTCTTCAGGAGGAGGAGTTATTCCAATAATTCGTGTAAATGAAACGATTTTTGGAAATGGCGCTAGTGGCCCAATTTCAGTTCAGTTAAATGAAACATATTGGGCATGGACTACTTTAGAAAAATACCGGGACCCAATTGATTACACGTTATGATTAAGCCTCTTAATCCAAGGGATTGAATAATGGCTTTTCTCCGAAAATAGCTCCGCGCTTACAGTGACCCTCTAAGTCAAGCGCATCTTGAAAATTGTCAACCACGAGATACTGATATTCTACATTAGCCCGAATGTATTTTTTGGTCATTTGGTCTAAGGTTACTGAACCGTCTCTGAATTTATTAAGTTGACTGCTAGTGAGAGAAGGAATGACAGTTCTATTGGCTAAAAGAGAACAGAATTGATCACTAGCAGCTCTTCCACTTGCGTGGCTGTTTAGCCGGGTGATCAATCCAAATTTAGTTTTTCCGGCTCTTTGTGCTTTATCTAAATCTTTCCCAGCTGTGTTTACATAAAGCAAAGTTTGCTCATCCCAAATTACGTAGATGCCTGCTGCTACTGCAGGAAAATTCTTTTTTGGCCAGTTTTTAAATTTAAACTTTTTAGAGAAAGCATTTTTTAGCAAATTAGTAACTTTTATCTATCAACTAACTATTGAAATTTCTAAATGTAGGCATGGGGTCACCTGGCAGATTTTCTGCATTATAGAAGCCTCGCGCAATTGCCCTAGCCATGCAAAGACTGGCTGCATGGCAAATTTCTGCAAGATCGTAAATTTCATCTCTTAGAGGCAACTCTTTGGTTGAACTGGCAAATATCAAGTCCCCGTCATAAGGAAGATGGGATGGAACAATTGCCCGTGCAATTCCATCATGTGCCGATGTCGCCAGCCTTTGAGCTTGTGCTTTTGTTAAATTGGCATCTGTAGCAACAATGCCAATTGTTGTGTTAGCTCGATCTTGAAGTGGGAATAATTCTGGCCTTTTAAATGATTTTGCGTAACCGCCTCCACTGGGTGCCTCAAATCCCCCAAATTCATCACCAATTTCAAATGGTGCTGCCCAGAAATGTTTTCCTGTCTCATCTGTTGCGTCACCTACTGGATTTGCTGCTACCAGAGCACCTACTGTAATACCATTACTCAACTTGAAAGATGCTGAACCTAAACCACCCTTCATCGTTCCTCCCTGTGCACCGCACCCGGCTCCAACACTGCCAAGTTCAAAATCGGTGTTTAAATTTTCATACGCTTGTTTGCCTAAATTTGGATATGGGTTTTTAGCCCATTTTTTTTTGCCTCCATTACTTAGGTCAAATAAAATAGCCGATGGTACAAGTGGAACTATATGTCCGGCAACTTCCAAACCTTTGCCATTTTCTTTTAATTTATTTACAACTCCAGAGGCAGCGTCTAATCCAAAAGTAGATCCTCCTGATAATACTAGAGCATCGACGCCTTTAATCGTTTTGTCTGGTGCAAGCAAATCTGTTTCGCGTGTCCCAGGTGCTCCTCCCATGACGCAATACGAAGTAACTAACGGTTGATCTCCTGTGAGAACCGTTACGCCCGTTTTAATTTTTTCATCTTGTGCGTTGCCCACGAGAAGACCTTGCACATCAGTTATCAGATTTTTTGGTCCTGGTTGCATCATCAAATACACCGCCCACCGTCAACTTGCATACAAACACCGGTTACCATGCTTGCCTCCTCTGAAGATAAATAGCAGGCTGCATTGGCTATATCCCGCGGCTGAGCAAATCTTCCAAGCGGTATTGTTGAAAGGAACTTTTGCCTCATCTCTGGTGTATCTTCGCCCATGAAAGATGCTAGCAAAGGTGTTTCGCTTGCAACGGGATTAACAGCATTTACACGAACACCAAATGGAGCAAGCTCTACGGCCATAGTCCTTGTAGCGGTATTCATCCAGCCTTTCGAGCTATTATACCAATTTAAGTTTGGCCTAGGCGATACACCTGCCGTTGAAGCAATATTAAGTATAGAGCCACTACCTTGATTTTTCATGTTAGGAACGAAGGCTTTTGCCATTAAATAAACTGATTTGCAGTTTACTCGGAAAACGCGGTCAAAGTCCTCTTCGGTTACTTCGTCAAGTGGCGTGGGCAAGTGGGTAACACCCGCATTATTGACCACAACATCCACTTTATCAAAACTTGCAAGTACACTTTTCTGCAAATCTTCTACTGAATTTGCATTACCAACGTCGGCACTTACTGCTAAAGTTCTAGACCCTAGGTTCTCTGAGAGTTCGCGACCAGCATCCTCATTTATATCGACGATAATGACCTTTGATCCCTCTTCGAGGAATTTTTCTACTATTGCTTTGCCCAAACCCGAAGCAGCTCCAGTTACGACTGCAGTTTTGTTTTCTAATCGCATTTCACAGATTCCCTTTTTATTGGTGATAGCTTGCAACAGTTTTCAAAGTTGAAAAACCAAAAAGAGCTTCAAAACCTTTCTCCCGCCCATGTCCTGATAAACCGCGTCCCCCAAATGGAAGTTCGACACCACCACCAGCTCCATAATTGTTTATAAAAACCTGTCCTGATTTTAGTTTTTTGGCTAAACGCATTTGCCGAGCTCCATCACTCGTCCAAATGCTTGCCACTAAACCATAATCCGTACCATTTGCAATGTTGATGGCTTCTTCCTCTGTGTCGAAAGGCATAATTACTTGGACTGGACCAAATATTTCTTCTTTAGCCAAAATATGGTCGTCAGAAACGTCAGCAAATAAGTGTGGGGCAACATAATGTCCTTTTGTTGGAGCACCGCTGTGTATTTCACCTTGAGCGACTAAGTTCAGCTTCTGACCTTTAGAAATAAAATCTTCTACAATTGATTTTTGCCTTTCTGATATCAAAGGCCCCAAAGCTCCATCATTAATTGCCGGTTGAACGATTAAGTCTTTGTACTTTTGGGACATATGATCAATCACTTCGTTATATCGGGAACGATGGACCAATATACGGCTGCTAGCAGAACAAGTTTGGCCGCCATTCTGGATCCCCGCGTTCACTAGAAAGGGAAGCGCACTTTCCAGATTTGCGTCTTCAAAGAATAATTGGGGTGATTTACCTCCAAGTTCTAACGTTACAGGAACAATATTATTAGCAGCTGATGCTTGCACCAAGCGGCCTGTTGTAACTGATCCAGTAAAACTTATGTGATTAATTCCTTTATGCGCGCAAAGAGCAGCACCTGCTTTGGCGCCCAGCCCAGGAACCACATTAAGCACACCTTTGGGTAGACCCGCTTCAATAGCAAGATTAGCAAAAGTTAAGGCGGTCAAGCAGGCTTCTTCAGCTGGTTTCAATACACATGTATTTCCCATTGCTAGGGCTGCGCCAACAGATCGACCAATAATCTGCATAGGGTAATTCCAAGGAACAATATGACCAGTTACACCGTGGGGTTCTCGCAAAGTGTATACCGTGTATCCTTCTAAATACGGTATTGTCTCCCCGTGAACTTTATCAGCTGCACCACCATAAAATTCCATATACCGAGCCAACGCTCTAACATCTGCTTGAGCTTGAGTTAAGGGTTTTCCCACATCAAGTGCCTCGAGTGTAGATAAAAGATCTATATTTTTAAGAACAAGCCTTCCTAAGTTACTCAATATACGCCCGCGATCCGCTGCTGGTGTTGTGTTCCAGCACTGGTCAAATGCATTTTTTGCACTCTCAATAGCCTCACCGATATCATTTTCATTGCCTGATGCGATTTCAGTTAATGTACTTCCATCAGATGGATTTTTTAATTCCAGCTTTTCAAGGTCGGTAGGATTACGCCATTGGCCTCCAATTAAGCAACAAGATGGATCGAAGGGTAGATGAGGAAGCGACATTATTTATAACTCCATTTGAAAACTAGGTAACTTAGGTGCTGCTTCAATTAACGTTTTTGTATATGCATTTTGAGGTTGTTCCAAAACCTTTTTGGTAAGCCCTTCTTCGATAATCTTACCGTCCTTCATAACCAGGCATCGATCGGTAATTGAGCGGATTACAGCTAGATCATGACTTATGAATAGGTAACTAAGGCCATATTCTACAGCGAGTTGACCGATCAAATCGAGAATTTGGGCTCTTACTGTGACATCAAGGGCCGACACCGCTTCATCAAAAATAACGAGTTTTGGTTTAATGATCAAAGCGCGTGCTATCGCAATTCTTTGCCGCTGACCGCCGGAAAATTCATGTATATATTTATTCTTGTCTGCAGATGATAGTCCAACATCCTCTAAAACATTGTCTATTTTACTTTCAATATTCTTGACTTCAAGAGCGTCTTTAATGAGATAAAAAGGCTCTTTTATAAGAGTTGAGACTTTATGTCTTGGATTGAAGGAACCGTAAGGATCCTGGAAGACGACTTGAATATTTTTCCTGGTATTTAGTGTAGCTTTGGAAATATCTTGATCTTCGACATTAATCGCACCTTCGTAAATTGGCTCAAGGCCAAGTATTGCCCTGGTTAGAGTTGATTTGCCGCAACCAGACTCTCCAACCAGTCCAACTCTTTCACCATTTTTTATGTCAAAAGAAACATTTGAAACGGCCGTAAAATAATCACTTTTCGAAAAAATTTTAGTACGTGCTAACCTGTATCTGCAAGTGACGTTTTGGATGGTCAAAAGAAGGTCGGCACTTCTCTTTGCTGAGGGTAAATCAACTGAATGTCCTGATGCTGCAAAAAGTGAACGGGTGTATGGATGTTTCATATTTCGAAATAAATTTTGTGTTTCATCAATTTCAACAATGATACCGTTTTGCATAATCGCAATCTCATCTGCCATGTCGGAGACAACCGCAAGGTCATGCGTTATCAAAATTAAAGAGATATTGTCTTCTTTAACTAATCTTTTAAGTAGAGCTAGAATCTGGGCCTGAGTTGTTACGTCTAAAGCTGTAGTTGGCTCGTCAGCAATTACAATCGAAGGTTTCAATGCAATTGCAATCCCTATCACAACCCTTTGACGTTGCCCTCCCGATAATTCGTGTGGGTAGCGTTTTATTACTTCAGTTGCTGGGCTTAGGCCCACTCTTTCTAAAATATTGAGAGTTTCCGTATCGGCAGATTTTTTATTTTTTTCACTGTGTAATACGATTGTCTCGCTGATTTGATCTCCTACAGTTTTTACTGGATTCAAAGCTGTCATAGGTTCTTGAAATATCATTCCTATTTTAGCCCCACGGATTTTACATAGCTCAAACTCATCTTTTTCAGTGATGTCTTGATCTTTGAAAAATATTTTTCCCTTCAATTTTGCGTATTTGGGTTGAAGTTGGGTTATTGAAAGTGCTGTCATAGATTTTCCAGACCCACTCTCGCCAGTTATGGCCAGAATACGGCCGTGACCAAGTTTAAATGAAATATTATTGAGAATACTTTCTGACCCTATTTTAAGACTTAAATTTTCAACAGATAAGATACTCATTCTCGGGATCTCCTCACTCTAGGATCAAGAAGATCGCGAAGACCATCCCCCATTAAATTCAACCCTAGAACGGTTACGATTATTGCTGACCCGGGAATGATTGCCAGGTGAGGAGCAAAGCTGACCATAGTTTGTGCATCTGCAAGCATACGCCCCCAGCTTGGTACCGGCGGTTGTGTCCCCAGTCCAACATAACTCAATCCAGCCTCTGCCAAGATACCTAGTGAAAATTGAATTGTGCCTTGGACTATTAAAAGGTTAGCAATATTGGGAAAAATATGTTCTGCGGATATTCGAAGGTCTGATTTACCACTTACCCGCGCTGCTAAAATGAACTCTTTTTGCCAAAGACTTAGTGCGGCTCCACGACTGACACGGGCAAAGACTGGTATATTGAATATTCCAATCGCAATGATAGCATTCATAGCTCCAGCGCCAAAGAGTGCTGTTATTAGGATAGCAATAACTAAAGATGGAAATGCGAATATTAGATCATTTGTTCGCATGATGGTTTCATCTAAAAGCGAATTTTTCTTAGTTGCTGCTACTAGACCAAGTGGAACTCCAATAAAAAAACCTATTCCAACTGCTAAGATTGCAACGGCTAGTGAAGTTCGTGCCCCGATCATAATCATTGATAAAATGTCACGTCCGAAGTGATCTGTACCTAACCAATGCACTTCATTTGGGGTCTGTAATTTATCAGGTATCGAAAGTTGGGTAATATCAAATGGGACCCAGAGAAACGAAACTAAAGCTGCGATTACAACCAATGCACTTAATAAACCGCCAAGTATCAAAGAGTTATTTTTCATACTCGCCGCCTTAACCTTGGATCAACGACTGCGTAAGCCACGTCTACGATAAAGTTCACAGTTATGACCGCAAAAACAAGGAGCATTACCACGCTCTCGACTACAATTAAATCTCTTTGTGTTATAGCTTGAAAAACTAATCGTCCTAAGCCAGGAAGGAAGAACACTTGTTCGATTATGATGGCACCAGCCATTAAAAAGGAAAATTGAAGCCCAATAATTGTTAGTACTGGAATAAGAGCATTTCTCAAGGCATGTCGCCAAATCACAGCTTTTTTACCAAAGCCTTTTGCTCTTGCAGTTCTTATATAATCCTCTGACAGAGTTTCAATTAGCGCACTTCGCATTACTCGTGATAGTATCGAAGCTTGAGGCAAAGCTAGAGCAATAGCTGGAAGTGTTAAAGATTTCAAACTTAGAAGAATACCGTTTTCCCATTCCACAAAACCACCCGCGGAGAACCATCTAAGCTTCAACGCAAAAATAACGACTAATATCATCGCAAACCAAAAGTTGGGTATAGCTATTCCAAACTGTGTGGCTCCCATGACTGCTGCATCGCCGGCTTTGCCTCTTTGAGTTGCGGCGTAAATACCGGCAGGAAAAGCGATGAAAGTGGAAATCAATAATGCGTAAAGAGCCAGAGGTAAGGAAACCCAAATTCTCTCCTTAATCATATCTGAAACTGGACTGCGATAGGTATAAGATGTTCCGAAATCACCTTTGATCATACCACTGACCCAAGAAAAATACCTTGATAACTTGTCTTGATCTAAGCCCAACTCTGCTCTCAAAGCAGCAATAGTATCTTCTTGTGCATTAATGCCCAGCATGAATGAAGCTGGGTCGCCAGGAGCAATTTCTACGACTGAAAAAATAATAATAGAAGCTAGACACAGGCTTACTATCAGTGAAATAGCTCTTTTAAGAATATATCCCAGCATATTAAATTTTCTAGAAAAGGTCAGAATTTATAATGTAAGAGGCGGGGAGAACTTTCCCCGCCTTCATAAGTGCTTTTTCCAAACTTAATCTGCCCAACTAACTCCTGTAAGGTCGGTAGCTTGCGTTGGCGCATTCTTCCAAAGGCCTCGAACTTTCGCATTTGCAACTGTGGTGAAAGCTAATTCGAAAAGATATCCATTCACGTAATCATCTGAAATAATGCGTTGCGCTTTTTTCAGCATGCTGCTCCGTTTAGCTGGATCCGTAGTACCATTCAGTTCGGTCATAAGAGATTGAAATTCTGGGTTATCATACTGAAAATAGTAATCAGGTCTTGCATATATCCCAATATCCATTGGCTCAGTGTGGCTTACTATTGTAAGGCCGTAGTCTTTTCCTCTAAAAACTTGCTCAAGCCACTGTGCCCACTCCAAATTACTAATCTCAGTTTCGATTCCTACAGCACGTAATTGAGAGGCAATTATTTCTCCTCCACGCCTAGCATATGAAGGAGGGGGAAGTTTTAAAGTGGTTGTGAAGCCACCTGAAAGGCCCGCCTCAGCTAGAAGTTTTTTCGAAAGCTCTGGGTCATAATTTGAATTACCGGTTAGATCTACATAATCCGGATTATGCGGAGCAAAGTGAGTACCAATTGGAGTGCCGTAACCAAACATAGCACCGTCGATGATGGCTTGACGGTCGATTGCATGAGCAATTGCCTTTCGCACTTTGACATTATCTAAAGGGGGCATTTTATTATTTGTAGACAAAATAGTCTCACCTTCCGTTGAACCTTCTAAAACCTGAAACCTTGGATCAGCTTCAAATTGTGGAAGGTTTTCAGGTGCTGGAAAACCAGTAAAAACATCTACATCTTGCGCCATAACAGCTGCAAATGCTGCTGTTGGGTCTGAGATAAATTTAAAAGTAACGTTCTCTAAAGCAGGTTTAGCGCCCCAATAGTTTGGATTTCGAGATAGTTCTATTCGATCGCCTTGAACCCAGTTTTTAAAAGTAAAGGCGCCAGTTCCTACTGGGTTGTTTTTAATGCCTTCAATACTTTCAGGTGCAACTATCACAGCATCACCCCAGGCCATATTAAACAAAAAGCTTCCATTAGGCTTATCCAATGAAACTTTAACCGTGGTGTTATCTACGACAGCAACATCAGTTATCCCAGAGAATAAAGCTTTTTGAGCATTTGTACTATCTTCAGCTCTGGCTCGATCAAGGGAAAATTTGACGTCATTTGCATCCATAGAAGTGCCGTCATGGAATTTTACTCCAGAGCGTAGTTTAAACGTATAGACAGTCCCATCATTGGAAATATCCCAAGATTCTGCCAAGCCAGCTATTATTGATCCATCAGATGCAAATCGTGTTAAACCTTCAAAAACATTTGAATATAGAACACTGTCAATTGCTCCGGCAGCTGCGCTTGTCGGATCGAGATGGGGTGGTTCTAGTTGCATGGCAACTGTAATATCAGATTGAGCGGAAAGGCTAAGTCCCGCGCCGGCAAATAAAGCGAAAGCGCCAGCTGCAATTATTTTTTTTGATTGAAACATATTTATACTCCCTTTCTAAAGGTCATTTTTATCTGCAGAAAATCGCCGATGTAAAAAATGTGTAAGAGAAGCTTATACTAGGATTGTTATTTTTAAATAAAAAAAGTGAATTTGTAAGTTTTTTGTTATTTTTACGAACTAGAGTTGGATAACTTTTTTAATAATAAAAGTATAAATTCAGCTAACTATCTGAATTCTTCATTTTTATTATCCATCTGTAATTTCAAATATTTTTCTTTGTTTTGAAACGAGAGCCGTGTAGCGTTTTCGGATAACCAATAAAAAATGTAAAAATGGATAAAAACAACTTATGGCGCATGAGCGCTGCAGAAATAGTTAAAGCAACAACTGCTGGTGAGTTGCGTTCTGTTGATGTCGTAACTTCAGTTGTAGACAGAATGCAAAAGGTAAATCCAAAGTTAAATGCTATCGTTTGTGATCTGTCAGATGAAGCCCTGAAAACTGCGGAGCATTTAGATCGAGACCGAGAAAATGGGAAGGAATGCGGACCCTTACATGGTGTCCCGATAACAATCAAAATAAACGTAGATCAGAAAGGCCATCCGACGTCAAATGGTGTTTCTGCTTTAAAGGATTTGATTGCACCTGATGATGCGCCTGTTGTCAAAAACCTGAAAAATGCTGGGGCAATTATTATTGGTCGGACAAATACCCCAGAATTCTCTTTCAGAGCTGATACAGATAATAAACTCCATGGGAGAACAAATAATCCGTGGGGAGATCATGTTTCTGCTGGTGGCTCTTCTGGTGGAGCAGGCGCAGCTGTTATGTCTGGTATTGGAGCTATGGGGCATGGGAATGATATTGGAGGTTCGTTGAGATTTCCTGCCGCAGCAAATGGTGCTTTCACTGTTAAACCAGGTCTAGGTCGTGTGCCTGCTTGGAACCCTTCGCAAAATGCTGAGCGAGGAATGTTGGCGCAATCAATGTCTGTCCAAGGTCTTTTGACCCGAGATCCACTAGACTTGGATTTGGCTATGCCAATTTTATTTCAAAATGATCCCGTTGATCCGTTTCATGTTCCCTTGCCATATGACATGGGGTCTGAAAGCCAAAAATGTAAAATTGCGCTGTCCCGGGAAACTCCAGGTTTTGAAACCCATCCAGAAATCTATAAGGGTTTAGAATTAGCAGC
>ENA-OSEY01001962-OSEY01001962.1-marine-metagenome-genome-assembly--contig:-NODE-1962-length-13686-cov-2.546109_pt1 | contig 13686 bp, 11 predicted proteins | sample MGYA00248465_ERZ534230 | MGnify/ENA primary metagenome ERZ534230 (study PRJEB26409, sample SAMN06344110) | marine metagenome | isolation source: Sea water from surface | place: Atlantic Ocean:Southern... | reverse complement strand
TCCGATCTTTATTGATGCAAGTTTAGAGGTGATGGCTTGGGCTGCAAATTATGCAAATTTGGCTTCTTTTCCACTGGAAATGTTCGACAGCGACTTAATAAGTCAAAATGATACCGCATTTAAAACTCATTTAGATAAGTACAAGTATCCTAATCGTTATCCTAACTCTAATGCTTTGGAACATCGTGAAGCTGCATTAGACATTTTGAGAGAAATTGAAGCTAGTTTAAAAAATAATTGGCTTGGTGGTCGCCGGCCAAGTTTCACTGATATCGCTATTCTTCCATTTATCCGGCAATTTAGAGGAGTAGACGCTCAATGGTTTGATAATTTGAAGGATATACCAAAAGTGATACTTTGGACGAACAGGTTCCTTGATTGGGAAGGATTTAAAAGTGTCATGATTAAGTACCCACAATGGAAGCCTGGCGATTCTGTAACAACTTTTGGTGTAACTTCATTATAAAAATGAAGTAAGTTTTCATTTTTTTGACTACTTTTTTATAAAACTTTCGCTTCCTGAAACATCCAAACAGCGACTAACAGCATTATAAAACCAATACCAATATTTATGCATCTCCACACTGTAGGGTTTTGAACTCTTGGGGCCATTAAGTTTGCCCCATACCCTAATCCAAAGAAAAATAGAAAACTTGCAGTTGTTGCCCCCAAACCAAATGCAACTCTCGTTAGGAATTCAAATTTCATAGAAATAGTGCCTAACAAAACAACCGTATCAAGGTACACATGTGGATTTGCAAATGTCAGGACAGCCGCTGACATAAGTGTCGTTGACAATTTATTGTTTGGCCCCTCTATAAAATGCCCCACGCCATGACCTCTATAAACGTCGATGAATCTAATAACGGCATAAAATAATAACCAAATCCCAACGGCCAAAAATATCCACGTGGAATATTTTTGAACAACCTCAGTAAGAAAACGACTTGCACCGCTTACACCGATAAAAATTAAAAGTGCATCTGAAAAAGAGCAAAATAACACGACTGGTAAAATGTGTTTACCTAGAAGTCCCTGCCTCAATACAAAGACATTTTGCGCCCCAATAGCGATGATTAGTGAAAAACCTAGTGTAAGCCCGGAAAAAAATCCAATAGTCAACGAAGGAGTCTATCGGAATCGGAGATTTTTTCTAGATAACTCTGCTATCGATTTGACCCCCATCAAACGCATGTCTCGCTCGATTTCCTGTTTCATTAGAGTCAACGCTCTCTCGACGCCCGCCTGTCCGGCGGCAGCCAAAGCATACAAATAAAAACGCCCGCCTCCAACGGCCTTTGCCCCAAGTGAGAGAGCTTTCAAAACATGTGTGCCACGTTGTACACCACTATCCATGATGACATCTATTTTGTCGCCCACGGCGTCCACAATTTCTGCTAACTGGTCAAATGGAGAGCGTGAACCATCTAATTGTCTACCACCATGATTGGACACAACGATTCCCTTACAGCCAATTTCTGCAGCACGCTTTGCATCATCGGCACTCATCACGCCTTTTAGGCAAAATTGCCCATCCCAGAATTCAACCATTTCTTCGACATCTTTCCAATTCATGGTTGGGTCCAACATTTCCGTGAAATAACTCCCTATCGAAAGCGCTCCCCCAGACATATCTACAAAATCATCCAACTGAGGAAGGGCAAATTTAGGATGAGTGAGATAATTTATTCCCCACATTGGTTTGATAGCAAATTGCATAATACCGGCTAATGTCAATTTGAAGGGAATTGAAAACCCAGTTCGCAAGTCTCTCTCTCTATTTCCTCCAGTAATTGTGTCCACTGTAAGCATCATTACTTCGACGCCCGCTTCTTTAGCGCTTTCGAGCATTGCTTTATTCAAGCCACGATCTTTATGAAAATAAAACTGATAGCATTGAGGTGTCTTAAATTTATTTCTTATCTCTGTTAGACTTACTGTCCCAAGCGAGGAAACACCAAACATAGTACCAAATTTTTCAGCAGCAGCCGCGACGGCGTTTTCTCCATCGTGATGGAATAGTCGCTGCAAAGCCGTTGGCGAACAATAGATTGGCAACTGAAGTTTCTGGCCCAACACCTCAACCGACATATCAATTTCATCAGTACCTTGTAATATATTTGGGATCAAATCGCAGTCATCAAAACTTTGCGTGTTCCTTCGATAGGTTTTCTCATCATCAGCGGCACCATCAATATAGTTGAATATTGGACTAGGCAGTCTTTTTTTGGCCAACTTCCTAAAATCCATGAAATTGTGACAATCGGATAATCTCATTTGAAAACCTATCCCAAGATTTATACTACCTCGTTACTTGTTTAACGAAAGTATGTTGGATATTCAATTGCAAGTCATGATTAATCTAATAAAACCACCCATATGGAAGTTTCAGATTTACATCCGTTCAATAAGTGAGCTGACACCTTTTATTTGCAGCCGCTACTTAGTATAACATTCGTTGAGATTTATTGCATGATGGGAAAGACATGGAAAAACTTGGCATTATGATTTGCGGCCATGGGAGCCGCTCAAAAACTGCAGAACAAGAATTCGGACTCTTAGCCCGCGGTTTAAAACAGCGCTTCCCAGAAACACCTGTCGAATATGGGTTTTTGGAATACTCAGCCCCAAACATTCATATGGGGTTAGACGAACTTCGAAATGCGGGAGTTAATCACATCGTTGCCGTTCCAGGTATGCTCTTTGCCGCAACACATGCAAAAAACGATATCCCTTCAGTACTAACAACTTACCAAAAAAAATTTCAACATCTTAAGATAAGTTACGGAAGAGAATTAGCCTTGCATCCCAAAATGATCGCTGCATTCGAAGCTCGGATACTCCGAGCTTTAGGCCGAGATCATGTACATCCGGGAGATCTTTACGATACAATGCTGGTCGTTGTTGGTCGAGGAACCTCAGACACATATGCAAATGCCGAAGCTGCAAAATTGACGCGCATTGTGACAGAGAATCTTGGTTTTGGGTGGTCTGAGACTGTTTACTCCGGTGTTACTTTTCCATCAGTTGGAAAGGGTCTGGAGATGGCTTTGAAACTTGGATACAAAGATATAGTAGTAGCACCATATTTCCTATTTTCAGGAAAACTGATCGATCGAATATATAACTATGTTGATCGAGTTGCTTTAACGGCTCCAGACGTAAACTTCGTTAAAGCACATTATCTCGCTGACCAGGATCATGTAATTAGCACCTTTGTTGACAGAATTGAGGAAGCGAAAATTGGCTCTCTGAATGAGGATTTTGATTTGATGAAATCTTTTAAGGAGCGTTTAATAAAAGGTGAGGTAGATGTTCATCATCACCATGCAGAGTATAAGCCCGTAAATACAAATCATGGCAACCAGAAACTTTCAAAGGGCAAGCACGGGCACAGTCATGACCACGGGCACAGTCATGACCACGGGCACAGTCACGCTGTTTATAAACATATAGGACATCCAAATGGACCACGGACAATGATTGATCAAGGTGTTTGTGGGTGTTTCATGAGCCAAATTCCTCAGGCTATAGTAGACGAGCAACGCGCGATTTTAGCTAAAGAATCAGGTTAGAAATTGGAATTAATTTATTAAATTGTTCAAACCATTATCATCACACTTTCTTTGTATAAATTTCTTTTATATAAATGTGCGGTAATAACATCGGGGCAAAATGACGAGAGAACTATTGTGAAAAATTCGAAAACTGTTTTGATTGATAATAATCCGGGTCGTACCGCGCAAACGATCGGTATTGCTAGAGAATTAGGAAGCAATATTGAGCTCATACATGAGCCCTCAATAGGTGTGATCGGAAATAAAGGTGACTCCCAATGCTACCTTGGGGTGCAACGCAAGGTCGAGATAATCCATGAGCAACTTAGGAAACGCACAGAAACAGGTACAAATCAATTAAGGATGCGTCTTGTTCAACCAGAATATACCGTGGCGACATCAGATGGAATGCGAAATGGCACAAAAGAAATGCGCTATTCGCTAATAGGACGTGAGGTAACCCATGACTCCGTTTGCGAGCACCTGAGTGCTAGCGGCTTGGAAGGAACCATAGCTGTCGTGGCTTGTGACAAACCCCCTGTCGGTACTGCGGCTGCAATACTTGAACATAATAAACCTGCTATCATAATGTCGGACGGCCCTATTCGCCCTGGTATGGATTCCATAACCAAAGAGAGACTAGATATCATATCTGGATTTCAAGTTGCAGGTAGTGAAGATGAAGAACTAAAACACCGGATAGCTTGTGAGGCTTGTCCTGGTTATGGTAGTTGCGGGGGAATGTTTACATACAACACGATGCAAACATTCTTGGGCGTAATGGGTTTGGAACCACTTCATATGGTCGCACCGCCTTCCGATGACCCAAGAAGAGTTGAACAATTTCCAGATGAACTCATCGATTATTTACTACAAATGATAAAGAACAACGTAACTCCCCGTGATATTGTAAATAGAGACTCAATTCGCAATGCGATGATTGTTGCCATGGCAATTGGAGGGTCTACAAACGTATTATTGCATGGACCAGAGATAGCCCGAGCTGCTGGTTTTGGAGACTTCGCAAAAGATATAATGACACCTCAGGAGTTCAACCATTTATCAGAAAATGTTGTTCCTGTTCTAATTGATGCACGACCGTTCGGAAATTACTCGATGGTGGATATCGATGAAAAAGGAGGCATTCAAGTTATTGTCAAAGAACTACTCGATGCGGGACTTTTAAATGGTGATGCAATGACATGCACCGGCGAAACACTCTCTGAACAGATAAAGAGGTTAAATCCTCCGCCACCTGACGGCAATGTAATTTATACGGTTAAAGAACCATATAAGCCAACCGGCGGCCTAAGAGTTTTGGGTGGAAATTTATCACCAGAATTCAGCTCCGTCTTAAAATTAGCTGGTGTTGAAGGTGGACTTGAGAATAATGTCTTTGTAGGGACAGCGAGAGTTTTTGATGGCGAACAAGGACTTTTATATTCTCTAGCAAACGAACCAGAAATTTTTCAAAATGGAGACATGATCATAGTGCGGTACGAAGGTCCAAGTGGAGCTCCGGGCATGCCGGAAATGTTGGACTCTACTTCGCGTATTACTACACTTTGTAGGGAAAATAATATCGTCGTTGGATTAATGACTGATGGCCGTTTCTCAGGTGGATCAGTTGGCCTTGTGATTGGGCACGTTGGCCCAGAGGCGGCACTTGGTGGGGAAATCGCACTTATCGAGAATGGCGATGAAATTGTTATTGATCTCAATTTAAATGAAATTAATTGTACGCCTTTACAAAATGAGGAAACATTAAATAAGCGGCGTAATTTATGGAAAGAGACAGTGGAAGCTAATGGGGGAACCCACCCGTCAATAGGACTAGCCGACACGCGACTTTTGAATAGGATGCGAAGGTCAGCGGTGTCTGCTGTTTACGGCGCAGGCATGCACCCGGATAGACAGCTATGGGTAAGTGAACCGCGTGATCCGGTAATGACAGAGTTCTCGCCAACAAATAAATATCGTGACTAAATTTGGTATCTTGAAGAGCTTTGGTTGCTAGAGAAGTACTCTAATCTCTCAGGACAGGGATAACTTCTTTTGCAAAACGAGCCAGTGCTTCGTTTGCTTCTTGCCCAAAATGGTCTGGCCTGGGTCCAATTACAAATATTCTGTCTATTCCTAACTCCTTTATAGATAATAATCTCTCTATACATTTTTCAGCAGACCCAATCAGTGAAAATCTTTCAATAAATTCCATCGGCATTTTTTGAGCATGAGACGCTTCAGCACGACCATGCCGTTTTTTATCATATTCTTTCCCCAAGGCATCAAAAACTGTCTGGTCTGCCTGATTTATATTGTCTCTATTGGCGCCAGGCATTCCGGTAAAATGCGCGAATATCCCAACGCCAGGACGAACTAATTCAGCAGCCCTATCAATATCATTATGAATGCAAATGTTTAAATAGACGCCGAGTGATGGCGGCACCTTTTGATTATCTGTATTTTTATTAACTACAGCTTTTACTTGATCTACACCCCATTTTATTCGCTCAATATCTGCTCCCAGTGAAAAACTAACACGCTCTCCCAATTCAGCACCCATCGCTATAATTTTTGGACCTGTTGCCGCTACATCTAATGGAACTTTCGGTAGCTTTGAACCCATCAACCATCTCAACTGGCTATCGTACCCGCTTTTATTTAAAACATCCCCACTTAGGTAACTTTGAAGCTCTGTAATATACGTTTGGAAAACGTCCGGATTTGCCGGCTTAAACCCTATGTTGAACAAGGAAGAATCACCGCGACCTATACCAATTATCACCCTTCCGTTAGAAACTTCTTGTAACGTCGCCGCCGCACTAGCAGTTAACGCCGCATGACGAGTAATGGGGTTTGTAACGCCTGGTCCTATTTTTAAAACGTTTGTCGCTTTTGCTGCCAGCGTCAAGGCAATGTACGTTTCATTAGATAAATTTTGCGAGTCCGTTAACGTTAGCCCATCGAAATTCAGCTCTTCACACGTTTGTGCCATACGCTCTACGCCAGCAACCGATGGAACACCAAAATGCCAAAATTCCATCAAACACTCCATCACTTTAAATTATATAATGCGTTACAAAACTAGCTTAAAGCTGTCCATCAACGACCCATTTCTTGATTTCTTCCAAGTATAAGGGGTTTTCATAGCGCGAAGGCAGGAAAGCATCCGCATAATCAGGAAGATCTGCGTTCGCTATATGCCGAGCTAATAACTCTCCTGCTCCACATGCGCTCATTATACCAAATCCTGAGAATGCACCACAGACAAATGCACCTGGTATCTTTAAAGGCCCAATCAACGGACGATTCTCTTCAGTTTTTGTGTAGTAGCCGCCATCTACATAAGGTTTTGGCATTGGGTCAAAATACTTTTCCAGCCCCGGAACCATCACAGCCATCCCACGTAAAGTGACGTCAGGTAAATACGGGTCCCATTCTATTGGAAACTTCGGATAGGTGCTGGTTTCACAGTCGTAGGTCCAATACATTAAAACTTGATTCCCAGCGCCAACAGGCCGACCATGAACTCCAGGTGGGAACGTTTTCAACAACCACTCGGTTTCAGGTGACTCAGCAAGATGTGATTTTTCTTCATTAGTCCATGGCAATTCAATCGGATCGTTCCAGATGATCAAAGGTGCATCACGTGGCACAATATTTAACGTGTCTGGCAAACTGATCTTGACATGTTTTTCTACCAGGACAGGTAGATCCAAGCCTATTTTCTCGAGCGTGTTTTTTAAATGAGGACCAGGTGCCAGAACCAAAGTATCAGTTACTATGGCGTTTTCTATACCATCTTGCTCTATTGTTACACTAGATAGTTTCCCACCACTAGTCTCTATCCCAGTAAACTTACCTGTCTGAAATTCGCAACTTTTTTCACGCGCTTTTTCCAGAAGATGCATACCTAGTTGCTGCGCACTTAGTGAACCGCATCTTCGCACATGTAGAACAGCTTCCGTGTCCTTATTTAGATAAGGGAAAAGGGTTTTAATAGTTTCCTTATTTGTTATAAAATCTGATCCATCTTGATCACTTATGGGGCTTTCAAAATTATTTAGTTTGTACTTTGAAAATTTTGTGATTTCCCGAAGACAACCCACACCCAACAATTCCGCATCTTTGGCCTGCTTATATAACTGCTCTGCTTCATTGTTATTTTTTGTAACAAATAAATATCCATGCGGTCTCATTTGAAAACTATTATTGCTTTCAACTGCATGCTCTTCCATCAAGTTAATACTTCTGTTCATTAATGAGAGCATCGCATTGTCTGGTCCACCCCACCAATTTCGATAACATTCAGTCGATTTGTCGCTAGTTAATGAGAGAGGTGCACCTTCGTCAATCAGAAGAACCCTCTTCTGAAACTTGATAGCCAAGGAGTAAGCAGTGGCAATCCCTGCCATACCTGCACCACAGACAACTACATCATAAAATTTATTCGTCAATCCAATATATCCAACTGAAATTTGGGCAAAAGAGATTTTTATATTCGGTCGATACGACTCTCGACTATTTTATATTTTAGGCTCCGCGAAACTATTTACAAGGACTACACCCGAAACTATCAAGAACAATCCCAATATCACAGGCCACGGTAACCCTTGACCAAAAATAAAATACCCAAGAATAGCTACTGAGAAAACACCCAACCCGCTCCAAGTGGCGTACACCACGGCAATGGGAAGCGTCTTCACCACTACAGTCAAAAGAAATAACGCGCCAAGATAACATAGCGCCATGATTATAGTTGGTATTGGTTTTGAAAAACTATTTGTTACGGGAAGTAGCATTGTTCCAGCCACTTCTAACAGTATAGCTACTATGAGAAAAAAATAGGTAATCATGCCTAATATAATAACTCCATTTTTCGACTCGACTTACTAATTATTTTAGGGACACGACGCTATTTTTTCACTCGTTCCGGATTTTTTTCCTCCAGTATTGGTTTGACCCACTTGCCAAAGCGGATAGCCTCATCATCATGAAGATATCCAGATAAACAGAAAGAGTGACATCCAATATCAATATAACTTTGAAGTGTCTCTGCACATTGTTCTGGGTTCCCCACAATGACAATTCCGGCACCAGGTCTAGCTTTTGTTAATCCAGTCCATAGGTTTGGACCGAGCATTTCTCCATATTCCGCAGATAATTGTTGAACGCGTTGATTTGCTTCCGAACCAGCAAAATGTGTCTTTATGATATTCTTTTGGTCATCGGTGACGTTTTTTATCAATCCTTCAGCTACGGCCCAAGCTTCATTTTCCGTTTCACGGCAGATGATCTGCAAGCGCATGCCAAAGCCGATCTCGTTCTCCCGTTCATATTTACTTGCCAATGTTCTTATTTGAGCCATGTTACTTTTTATACGGTCAACGGTATCACCCCAAAATAAATGAACGTGAGCATGCTTTGCCGAGAAATCAGCGGCTTCTGGTGATCCCCCACCCAGGTAAAATTTTGGAAATGGTTTTTGATAAATTTCTGGCCCGATGTGAGCCTGCTTTAATTTGTAAAATTTTCCATCGTAATCAAGTTTCCCCGTTCCTGACCATAAACCTTTGCAAATCTCAACCTCTTCCATCATCATTTCATATCGATCATTCTTACTAAGCCCGACGCCTTCCGCTATATTTTCAACATCATTTTGTCCCGCAATCAAATTTATTGAAATACGTCCCTTAGTCATCTGATCAAAAGTTGCAATCATTTTGGCAAGTAAGACAGGATTAATGTAACCTGGCCGTGCTGCTACAAGCATCTTTATCTTTTCGGTTGCACCCGTTAAAACAGCACTTGTTAGCCAAGCATCCCAGCACGCCGCAGCAACAGGTAGAAGTATATATTCAAATCCATTATCTTCTGCCGCCTTAACAACACGTTTAAACATTTCTGGCGAAGGTGGTATTTGTTGAGGAATCGCATAATCAAGTGTGTCGCCGCGGGTTGGTAAAAACCAACCAAACTCCAAATCATTCATATCTAAAACTTTCTCTTTACAGCACGTGGCCCTTTAATCCTATCTTTTACCAAACCCCAAACAAATAACCTCTTTTTTTACTTGAGCCTGTCCGCTCAGCTATTACGTCCTTGCTTATTGTTTTTCTAATTTGTCTCTCACTTATCCATTCAAATAACTTTCTAAACAATCGTTCCCGCGTCTCCGAATATTTTGGGTCTTTACCTAAATCGTTTAATTCCTTCGGATCATTTTCTAGATCAAATAATTGTGGATCGAAACCATTGAAATAAGCATATTTCCATTTCTTTTCACGAACCATGTAAGCCCTGCACTTATCAACTGTTCGTGCAAGGGTGTTTCTTGCGTGCCTAATGCAGTAATCCATCTCACAAAAAGTAGCATCTCTCCAAGAATGTTCTAAGTTGCTGTGTAAGAGAGGCAGCAAAGACCTTCCCTCCAAAATATGGTCATGATTGTGAGGACTTCCTGCCATTTCGAGAAACGTTGGTATGAGATCGATGCTTTCCACAAATTCATCTATGCTCGTTCCCCTAGTGGGCGACGCCTCATTACCTGGATCAATAATAATCATGGGAATTCTTATCGCAGATTCATAAAATAATTCTTTTTCGCCAAGCCAATGATCACCTAGATAATCGCCATGGTCGCTAGTCAGAACAATGATCGTATCGTCAATTTTTCCCTCATTTTCGAGAAATTTTATCAATCGGCCAATATTTGCATCTAACTCGGATATCAAACCCATATAACTCGGGATAACACGTTCTCTACACGCATCCTTACTAAAGTTGATACTTTCCTCGTGCTTTGCGTACGCATCAACGACAGAGTGTCGCGTTTTTATTTCTTCATCGCACCGAATGGGGGGTAATATATCATCTTTAGAATACATTTTATGATATGGATCTGGCACCATATAAGGCCAATGAGGCTTGATATAAGAAACGTGCAAACACCACGCCTCATCTCCTAGGTTTTTTATAACTTCTATAGCCCTGTCCGTCATGTAAGCTGTTTCCGAATGCGCCTTATCTACTCGCGCGGGCCTATCAACATTTCGCATAGCCCAGCCGGTGAGAAGCTCACCATGATCACCAAGTGCCGAATTTGCAACTGAGTGCCATGGATTCTCGCCTTCATACCCCATCTCACGTAAATACATATTGTAAGCTAAGTCGGGCGAGACACTTTGGTCTGGGTGCAGACCATCATCTCTTTCCCAAGGTTCAAAACCACTTTCACTTATTAATACACCAAGGTCACTCTCTGGAGAAATCCCAAGTTTCTTCATACCTTCTAAATCGCGTTGAAAGTGTGTTTTACCAACCAGTCCTACTCTATAGCCCAGAGGTCTAAGAAAATCTCCCATGGTGTGTTCATCAACTCGAATAGGAATGTTGTTCCATGTTCCCCCATGAGTAAAAACGTAACGCCCTGTATAAAATGACATCCGAGACGGCCCACATACAGCAGATTGACAAAAGGCATTTGTAAAATTGACACCCCTAGCCGCTAAAGCATCAATATTTGGTGTTTGAATTGAAGGGTGACCATTGCATCCCAAATAGTCATAACGTAGTTGATCGGCCATTATGAACAAGATATTTTTCTTCATCAACAAAACACCATAAGAGTCGAAAGATATAGATTAATTTCCACCATGCATAACTTTCAAAAGGTTTAATTAAAATTTGGGTCTTCTGTCGTATTACAGTCATAGAGAGGATAGCGCGTGCAAAGTGATCTAGAAAGTGAAATCCAGTTTGCAAGACAACATAATGTCGGTGATATTTTACGAAGAAGTGCGATGCGGTTCCCTGATAAAACAGCGATCATCTGCGGACAAACTGAGTGGACGTACAAGGCATTTGATACGGCATGTAATCAGTTAGCTCGACATTTATTAGCTCGTGGCATCTCCGCTGGCGACAAGATTGCCGTAATTGCAAGAAATTCACATGGATTTGCCGCAATAAGATTTGCAATCGCAAGAATAGGCGCCGTACTTGTACCTATAAACTTCATGCTCAACGCTAATGAAGTCCGTTATATACTGAATAGTTCGAGGTCAAAAATGCTGGCACTTGGACCAGAGTTTATAGATATTGGTCTAGAAGCAATATCAAAAGGTACTGATATTGAAATAACGCTTGGTCTTCCTAGCGAACATCAAAGCAGTTCATTAAAAACGGACCTCCGTTTCGAAGGTCTGCTTACGGGAGATGCAACAGCACCAGAGATCCACCTCGATGACCGTTCGCTAGCACAAATTGTTTATACAAGTGGAACCGAGGCAATGCCTAAAGGTGCAATGTTATCTCACAGTGCCGTTTTGTGGCAATACACAAGCTGCATAATAGATGGGGAGATGACTACAAGTGACGTTATGTTGCACGCTCTTCCACTATATCATTGCGCACAGCTCGACGTATTTCTTGGTCCAGCTGTCTATCTTGGCATGACAAGCACCATAACGTCCGAACCTAGTCCTGATAATATTCTAGCTTTGCTTGAAAAGAGGGAAATTTCATCCTTCTTTGCGCCGCCTTCTGTCTGGATCTCTTTGCTTAGGTCACCATTATTCGACAAGACAAACTTTCAAAAATTAGAAAAAGGTTATTACGGGGCTTCAATCATGCCTGTTGAAATTCTGGCAGAATTACAACAACGGCTACCTAAATTACGTCTGTGGAACCTCTACGGTCAAACGGAAATGGCACCAGTCGCAACTGTTTTAAAACCCGAAGACCAATTTAGAAAAGCAGGATCTGCGGGTACTGCCGCTATTAATGTTGAAACACGTGTTGTTAACGATGATATGCTTGATGTTAAAGTTGGGGAAGTTGGAGAAATTGTTCATCGATCCCCACAATTGCTCACAGGATATTTTGAAGATCCAGAACGCACTGCTGAGGCTTTTGAAGGTGGTTGGTTTCACAGCGGTGATTTAGCAACAATTGACGAAGAAGGTCATATCACCGTCGTCGATAGAAAAAAAGATATGATTAATACTGGAGGAGAAAATGTTGCTAGCAGAGAAGTGGAGGAGTGCATCTATTTAATGCCCGAAATCTCTGAGGTAGCGGTAATAGCTTTACCTCACCCCCAATGGATCGAAGCTGTCACCGCAGTCGTCACAGTAAAGGAGGGCCAAAACACAACAGAAGAGGCAATTATAAAACATTGCAGAGAACATTTGGCTGGATACAAAACACCCAAACGAGTGATTTTTCAACACTCGCTTCCTAAAAATCCAAGCGGGAAACTATTAAAACGCGAATTACGGGCTAGTTTAGCTAAGTAGAAAGCCATCTATTTTTGGATAGGATGGCTTTCTTTGGACTTAAACTAACCGCGAACGAAAGAAGTCTACCGTCGCCCTAAAGGATGACTCAGCCGCATACCTATCATAGCTTCCACGGTCCTCACAGAAAAACCCATGACCAACATTTGGAAAACACGTTAACGTATACTGCTTTTTTTCTTGAGCCATTGTTTGGGCTATTCTTCCTAATTCATCAGGAAGTATCGACTGATCCTCCGAGCCATACCAAAGTAATATAGGAGAGACAAATTCAGGAACCCTTTCCAAAAGAGTCTTACGTCCAAGACCATCTTCAATAGGACCAATGCCTCCTCCATAAAAAGCTGCAGCGCCTTTGAAATGATTTGCCAATTCCGCATTAGCTAAAAAGGTAAATCGACCGCCCATGCAGAAACCCGTCACGCCTGCTCTATTTGAGTCGGCTTCTGCTCTTCCACCTAACCATTTCAAACAAGCTTCCGTCTGAGATATAACGGTGTCATCATCCATTGTTTTCAATTTACCAATAGCGCCATCCATATCATCGTAAGAATAGGTGTCTCCACCATAAATATCAGGCGTAATAGTTGCAAAACCCTCGTCTGCTAACCTCTTTGTAAGTTTTTTAAAATGCTCATTAACGCCAAATGCTTCTATGTAAACAAGAATGCAAGGATGTGGGCCGGCACCTTCTGGAGCCCCATAATATGCCTTCAAACCATTTCCAACATCCACCCAATCACAAGTCGCTACCATAAACCCCCTCCTGTAATAAGTTTAAAAATACATAAATAGCACGCTAGCATAACTAAAAGTGATGTAGTTACGCA
>ENA-OSEY01001960-OSEY01001960.1-marine-metagenome-genome-assembly--contig:-NODE-1960-length-13691-cov-1.934112_pt1 | contig 13691 bp, 16 predicted proteins | sample MGYA00248465_ERZ534230 | MGnify/ENA primary metagenome ERZ534230 (study PRJEB26409, sample SAMN06344110) | marine metagenome | isolation source: Sea water from surface | place: Atlantic Ocean:Southern... | reverse complement strand
TTAAATTTTTTTTTTTTAGTCTTTTGGAATTTTTCCTTGTTAAAATAATAATTAAATTTTTCAACTAACCTTCTACTCCTGAAAAATTAGAATTATGCCTTAGATACCATTTTTTTTTAATCTTTCTCCACAAGTGTGGAGATCTAAATTTATCACTTAATTTTCCTTTAAAGTAGTCAGGATCTATTTTTAAATAATTCATAATTTCATAAAAATATCTATCTGGGAATTCGCCATCATATTTAAGAATTAATTTTTTTGCTTCATTAATTTGTAAATGATCATTTAAAAGTTCTTGAGAAGCATCATATGTAGCCCTTCCTAAACCAAATTTTATATAGGTTGTATAATAATGTAGGTCATCTATTTTATCATCTATACTGTTATATTTGCTATATGTTCCTTCGGTTCTAAAAGGTCTTGGTTTAAAACCACAATTTTTTACAGCATAATAATAAGTCTCTTGAGGTATCCATTTTAAAAAATATCCTAAAGCTAAATTTATTGCCCATCCAGAGAGCAAGTCTTTGATTTTAGATGTTGCAAACTATGTTGGGAGTACTTCAAAATTGCTCGAATATGTTCAAAACAGCAGAAATAAGGAGTTTATAGTCGCAACAGAAGCAGGAATTCTTCATGAGATGAATAAACGCTGTCCCGACAAGCTTTTTATTCCAGCTCCAGTAGAGGACAGTTCTTGTGCGTGTAGCGAATGTTCATTTATGAAACTAAATACCTTAGAGAAGCTTTTTTTATGTTTAAAGTACGAAAAACCAGAAATCACTTTAACTGAGGAAATAATCAGAAAAGCTAAGGCACCTTTACTAAAAATGCTTTCAATTAGCTAATCAGTTCTGAATAAATTATTTTAATTGAAAACAATCAATCAATTTGAATCAAAATTTTCAAAGGAAATTTATTATTTTTTGAAAAATGCCTTAGATGAAGACTTTGGTGAAGAGGACCATACAAGCAAATCTTGTTTTAAAAACAAAACCGATAATTCCTTTAAGCTAATAACTAAATCAAATTGTGTTATTTCTGGAATTAGACTCTCAGAAATTTTAATAGAGAAATTTCGGTCCAACTTATTAATAGATAAGTTTTTTTATGATGGAGACCAAGTAAAAAAAGATGAAAAAGTTTTAGAAATAAGGGGTCCTATGTATTCTATTCTTTCAGTTGAAAGATTAATATTAAATATAATGCAAAGGATGAGTGGCATTTCAACACTTACTTCGAATTTGTCAAAATTAATCTCCCACACAAAATGCAAAATACTTGATACTAGAAAGACAACACCTGGCTTTAGATACCCAGAGAAATGGGCTGTTTTAATCGGGGGAGGTCTTAATCACAGAATGGGTCTTTTTGATGCAATTTTGATTAAGGACAATCATATTGACTCTTCAGGGTCAATTGAAAAAGCTATACTTAGTACAAAAAAATATTTGAATCAAAACAATTTAAAAATTCCAGTTTACATTGAAGTTAGAAACAAAGAAGAACTCGATGAGGTCATAAAGCATAATTGGATTGATAGAATAATTCTTGACAATATGAGTCCCGTTGAAACTAAAGAATCAGTTTCTTTTATTCAGGGAAGTTTTCAAGTTGAATCAAGTGGAAATATAAATGAAAAAAATATATTAGAATATGCTGAGTCTGGTGTAGATTTTGTTTCTATAGGGTCGATTACCCACTCGGCTTCAATTATTGACATGAGTATAATTAAAGTCTAGATAAATTAAATCTAATTGTTCTAAATAACTTCTAATGCGTCGTATCAATTATCTCGTCAGATCCAAATAGCTGTCCAATAAATTTTGAAAAAATAGCTCTTCCTGAAGTCTTAAAACCAGTATCCTTATCAAATAACTGAAAAGAAACATATTTTATAACTTTTTTGTTGTGAAATCTTAATAATAGCTTGTCCCCTTCATTTTTACCTCCTTCAAGTACTTCAGATATGTCAGCATATTTGATTCTTTTTAAAATTGGATGAGCTTTAAACTCTTTGTAACCTTTTATCATTAGCTCCTGTAGTCTATTAAATTTTGATTCATCAGCTAGGTGAAAACTTGAAATTTTAGATGTTGGATTCTCTAAACCAAATTGAGTGAGTTCCGTGTCAAATCCGATCATAAACATACTGACAAAAAAAATTGTGTAAGACTGATCTTCATTTAATTCACTTTGAACTAGATAAACATCTGACATTCCACCAGATAGTTTTGACATGGCTTTTCCCAATTGACAACATTTTCCAATTGTAAGAGAAGTTTTTCTAAGGGGTACCAATTCTTCGCTAGTATCATATAATTCAATTCCAGAATCAAAGTCATCTTTTTGAGCCATTGAAGATATAGAAACAAACAGCAATAATATATATAATATATTTTTCATTACCATAAATGTAAATAAAATTATCTTATGATATAAGGCTTGTCAAATTCTTGTCTGTCTGACCAGTTACTTTTACCTCTAAAAATCTGAAATGAAATTGAAAATCTATGATTATTATCATATTTGCTGATTCCATTTGTATTGGATATATCCATTCCATAAGCGATTTTTAAATTTCCTGGAAGATAAATTCCGATTTCACCTCCTGTAAGATATTGAGGTTGATAATGTAATGAAAGTGATATATAATTCTTGAAAATTACCTTTGTACTCAAGATGTATGAAATAGGAATTCCCTCAATAATTTGTGCTAAAAATTGATTTTTAAATAAAAAATCTTCTATATAAAAATTATATCCGAAAGTGGAGAAGTATTTGTTTGTATTTTTAAATAATACTTCATCTGATTCAGTAGAAATCTTATTCTCAATTATGTTGGGTGATGAAATTCCAAGGAACCAATTATTACCATGAGTATAAAAACCAACCCCAATAAGTGGGATTATTTTAGATATGTTCTCATTAAAAACAAACTCAGAGCGGTCTAGAATATTTAAACTTTGATAGTCGGTTGAGAAAGAATTAATCCCAGCTTTTAAACCTAACGAAAAGGATATATCTTGGCTAGATTTGAAATTTAATGAAATATTTACATCTGTATTAAAACTTTTCAAAGCACCGAAAGTATCATTTAATATTGTTATCCCAGCTGCTATGTTTCTGTTATCAAAATTATTTTGCAAGTCAACCAATTGAGTAGAAGGTGAACCCTCAAAGTCTGTCCATTGAGATGTATAATAGCCTTTTAAAAATAAGCCTTCTGTAACACCAACATACGCAGGATTATATGATGAAGGATTATTATAATAATCTGTTAACTTTAAATTAGACTGAGCTTTTACTAGAAAGGATGAATAAAATATCAATATTAAAAAACCTAAAATTCTCAAACTAATTATTAATTAAAGTTAAAACACCCTTTTTAACAATAGTTTGCTGTGATGATGTATCTAAATAAGAAAAAATAAAAAAATAAGAGCCAGAAGGAAGTGTGTTGTTGCTATTATTGATATTAGACTTTCCGTAAAAGAGCTTATTATCAATACCATAGCCATTTACTTCATAAACAACTATGCCATTTCTGTCAAATATTCTCAAAGAATTGTTGGGATATTTATCTGCATTTTTTATAAAGAAAAAGTCATTCTTATCATTTCCATTGGGCGAAATTGCATTATAAATTTCTACTTCATAAGAAATAAGATTTTTGTTGCTACAATCTATAGAATATCTTGTAAAAGAGTCTTTTTCCCATTCCCTTGGTATGTTACTAATTTGATTTTTACTAACATCAATACATTCTAAACTTAAATTCTGAGTACTATTTAAATAATCTAGCCCAGTATTATTGGAAACATTTAAAGTTGTTAGTTGATTGTTGGATATATCTAAAAAATTTAAAAACTCATTGTTCGTTAGCTCGATATTTTCAATCCTATTGTTACTTAAATTAAGATTTGTAAGATTTAAGCTCGAAATGTCTACTGACTGAAAATCATTGTACGAAATATCTATAATTTTTAATCTTGGATTATAGGATAATTCTATTTCAGATAATAAATTATCATTTAAGTTTAGTTTTTCAAGAAGTCGATTTTCTGAAATATCAATTTCATCAATTAAGTTTCTTGAAAAATTAGCTTCTTTAAGATTAGTGTTTTTGAATAGATCAATTGATTTAATTCGATTGTTTTCAAAATTCAAATTATCTAGAGATATAAAATCTTCTATACCAATAGTCTCTATTATACCTCTGTCATTTAAATCAACAATTGTAATAGAAGATATATTATTTGTTAAGACATAGTTATCCATTACATCATCTAATCCCATTTCGATAAGTGCTTCCTCAAAATTATCATCAGGAACGTATGTTCTATTTAATATATCGCATGATAATGAATATGTTGTATTTGCATCCTTATACCAAAGTGCGAAGGTAATATCTAATTGTCCTTGATTAACTTTAACACACTCTAAGTCTGGGTTTGAAGTTAAATCAAACTCAACTAGTCCAAAATTTTTTGAAACGTCAATTGCGGGAGCTAGCCCCGTATTAGAAATGTCTAACGTGGTTAAATCTAGATTATTTGTAACATCTAAATCATCTAATTTGTTATTGGATATTCTAAGTGAATTCAAATTAATATTTAGATAAACATTTATTTTTGATAATTTATTAAAGTTTAAATTTAGAATTTCCAATACTCTATTCTTTGAAATATCAATAGAGCTAATATTGTTAAATGATAGAGATAATCTTTTAAGGTTTATATTTTTTTTAACGTCGATTTCTGATATTTCATTTCTGTCCAATCTTAGATTTGAAAGTTTAAGATTATTTGTAACATCAATTTTTGTTAATGAATTATTAATTAAAGTTAGATATCCTAATCCAATGTTATTTGAAACATCGATCTCGTTTAAATTGTTCTCATCTACTTGCAATGTTGATAGCTCAATGTTTTTACTGACGTCCAATTCAGTTAAATAATTGTTATCAATTTTCAAGGACTCTAGTTCAATGTTTTTAGTCAAATCGATAGATTTAAATTGATTTCCAGACAGGTTCACGTTTCTTAAAACTTTATTTTTAGATAAATCAACAAATGATAAATTATTGCCACTTAAATCTAAATTTAAAAGATCTCTAAATCCCTCAATACCAGTTAAATCACTTATGTTTTTGCTAATCAATCCTAGACCGCCCACTTCATTTATATTGCTTGTCAAAACATAATCATCTAAAACATCATCAAATCCTAAATCAATTATAGCTTGTTCAAAGTTATCGTCTGGGATATAAGTTCTGTCTTGAAACACAGAAGACATGTTGTAGCTTACAAGTCCTCTGTAAAAAGTTAAAATTAAAATTAATAAAGTATAAATAGTTTGCAATTTTAAAAAACCGAATATAATAAAACCAGCGTCAGGTTTTGTTTTAATTAATTATCTTTGTATATGACCGCTTAAATATTTCTTATATTTGATTAACTGTGAAAAAAATATTTAACCCCACTTTTCTTTTTGTCCTTTCGTTTTACATATTTATGCTAATATGTTACCTTTTAAGACCATCTAATTGGTAAAATCATTCCGTTTGATATCCCATATCAATCCAATCTGCTTTAATATTATTCTTTATGTTTAATAGTTTGTGATTTTTAAAGCCAAGTTTGTTCATTAACGTAAATGCTGGCCTAATATTTGGACAATTTTTAAATGGACAACAACCACAGTAGAGAACAATTTTATCATCTTTTTTGTAGCCAGAAATTAAAGATTTTAATTTTTCAATATTTTCATTGTACCTGCACTCCCCAATTCCAATTGAATTTTTTATCACGACTCCTGGTCCGATACTTATAATTTTCGGAATGTCCTTTCCACTTTCAATTTTGTAGGAAAGTAATTTAGGTTCTAATAATTGTGATACGCCCCAGGGCTCATGAGTTTTACTATTCTGATTTTGATTACAGGACATTATAATTAACAATAAAATAGGGAAATAATTTTTTTTCATGTTTTTAGTTTTTTAGTGCGTTTAGTCTTTTTAAAAGGGGCGGATGTGAATAATGAATAAATACATAAAATGGATGAGGATGAAGATTTGAAAGATTATTAGCAGAAAGCTTCTTCAATGCTAGTGAAAGTTGTTTTCCATCATAAGTGTCTTTAGCGAATTTATCTGCTTCATATTCATTTTTTCTGCTAAAAATATTCATCATTACGCCAGTTATTAGCCCTATTGGACTGTAGAGAAGGGAGAATCCAATTAATCCAAGGTGAAAAGTGGATATTTTACCTCCAAGCGCAAATGATATTTCAGCTTCATTCAAACATAATTGGAAAAGAAAACACATTAATCCAATTTGAATTATTGATAATAAAAGTCCTTTAAAAACGTGGTTTTTTTTGTAATGCCCAACCTCGTGAGCTAATACAGCTAATAGTTCCTCATCTGTATGATTTTCAATTAATGTATCATACAATGCAATTGTTTTTTTTGGACCTAAACCAGAAAAAAAAGCATTTGCCTTGGTAGACCTTTTAGACCCGTCAATAATAAATATATTTTTTAGCGAATAACCTATCATTTTGGAATATTCATTGATTTTTCTTCTAAGCTCACCATCACTAAGTGGTTCTAATTTGTTGAAAATTGGAACAATAAGTGATGCATAAAAAGTATTTGTAAAAATTAAAAATATAGATAGACCCAGCCACAAATAAATCCAAAAATTTTCTTCAAAAATTATAAAAAATTGAATAGCGAAGAAAAGTAAAATTCCTCCAATTAGTACAGAAAGAAGCAAGGATTTTATTTGATCAACTATAAAAAGCCTTTTTGTTGTCTTGTTAAATCCAAATTTTTCTTCAACCACAAATGTTGAATAAAATTTGATAGGTAGAGTAATTATGTAATTGAATAAATAAAAAATAGAAAAGAATAACACAGATTGTGTGAATATTGATTCCGTGATTTTTGTAATATTATCACTAACAGTTCCATATATTCCCGAAATAATCAAAACTAAAGTTATTACGAAGGAGATGGAAGAGGATAAAAACGAAATTTTCCCAGTTTCTAATTTATAATCTCTAGCTTTTTGATATTTTTCGTTTGGATAGAATTTTTTTAATTCTTCTGGGACATGATTTTTCCAATTTTTATCATTAATATATTCTAAAATTGATGAGAAAATAAAATTAAAAGAAACTAAAATTAAGATGATGATAAACCAAATATTAATAGACATAATTTGAAATATGATTTAAATTTACAACAAATTTAAGTTTTTGTTATCAACATAATTGATCTGCAAATATATATAATGAATATTCGTTTATTTTTTAGTTGCCTTTTTGGAGTATTAATTTCTAATGCCGTTGGTTATTTATCTAGTTTAGCCACCAGGTCCTCAGTTAATACCTGGTACAAATATTTAAATAAACCACTTTTTAACCCTCCTGATTGGATTTTTATGCCAGTTTGGATTATTCTTTATTTTCTTATGGGAATTGCCTTTGGAATTTTCTTCTCCCATAGTTTTAAAATAAAAACACAAAGCTTAGGAACCACGGCCTTTTTTTTACAACTTTTTTTTAATGGCATGTGGTCTGTAGTTTTTTTTGGATTTAAAAACATATTTCTTGGATTAGTTACGATATTAATTTTAATAGCTTCTATCGTTTTTTGTATCAAGGAATTTAGAAAAGTGAATGTACTTTCCTCTTATTTAATGATTCCATATTTATTTTGGGTTTTCTTTGCTTCAATTTTGAATATATCAATATTTATAATGAATTAAGCAAATCATAAGTCTAGCCAATAAGAAAGTTTAAAAGAAATGGACCTTATACTTGGAATCAGGGAATTTTCATATAAATAATTATCGTTAAAAACAATGTATAAATCTGAAAGTGGAGCAAACCTCCATTGAAGCCTTGAGTTAATCCCAAAATTTTTTGAAACATTTGAATACTGAAGATAATTCATCCAAAAAAGACTTTTATTGAATGTTAAATTGAATTTAGAAGTAGCCAGTATTAGTCTTCCATCACCGTAAAATTCAGGAAGGGAAATTTTGTTAATTGAAAGGTTAAAACTTGATTGGAATACTGGCTCAAATCTGTAATTAAATTGAGTTCTAAGTGACATTCGTTTACCATTATAAAAATCACCATTATTAAATTCGAATCTATAACTTATTTTTTTTCTCTGATCATTTTTGTATCCAAATTCAAGATAAGAATAGTTATAATTAGAATTGGCAGGTAAGGAATTTAAGCCAAAGGATCTTAAGGGATTAAAACTATCCTCTAGATGAGTGTAGTCTTTTCTTAAACTAATATCGATGCCAGCCATAGAATTAAAATCAAATTGTAACCCTAGTCGGTAATTTCTATCCGTAATCAATGATTCGTTTTCAGGTTTATCTATATATGCTAAGCTGGAGATGACATTTATAGAACGAATTTTTTTATTTTTAAACCAGAATCTTCTCTCATACCTAAAATAATTTTTAAAAATCCCTTTCCTTCTAATAAAACCAAGATCAGACTCAAATCCTTCGCCTAACCTTATTACTTTGGAGTAAATTGAATTGTTTCTCGTATTGTAGCTTAAAGAAAATCCAGTTGAAAAAGGATTGGTTTCATTTAACGTGCTAAATGAGTTATGATAGTAAAATTTTCCGTCCCAAACACCATCCTTTGAAAGTAAATTGTAATCAACACCAATAACCCTATTATAATCTAATTCATTTTTAGCTGTATTTTGACGATTAATAAATAGTAAACTTAGGTTTGATCTGCTAAATAATTTTTGTTGCAATGCAATAACTGAATTTGTATTCGCCTTAATATTGTTTTTGGGATCTTCATTTGTATACATATTTAAAACCCCAAGTCTTGTGTTCTTTGATATTTTTCCGCTAAGTCTTAACCCAGCACTTATTTTGTTTTCAATTGTGTTTCCATTTTCGTCTCTAGCTACACCAATTCTTCTTGAAAAAAAAGCTCTTGAGTCTCTGCTATCACCAAAGCTTGAAAACAAATCACTATTTTGAATAAAAAATTGTCTTTTCTCTGGGAGATTAATTTCAAATCGAGTTATATTAATAATCTGGTCATCTACCTCAACTTGAGAAAAATCTGGATTGAAGGTTAAATCTAGATTCATTCCATTTCCAATTGTGACTTTCGCATCACCACCAAAAGCAATATCGTTATAATTAATATTTGAATTAAAATCATTAGTATGAATACCACTTGTATAAGGAATTACTGTTATTTGTGTTTTGGATTTTCCTAGTGGGATATCAAAAATAAGATTTCCAAAAAATGCTAAATCAAAAGCATTTTGATTTATTGGGACTTTATTCCACAAAGAAAATTCACCTGTAAATATATCTGCTCTAAAAACTTGAAATCTCCAATCTTTGGAACCATCAGGAAATTTTAAAGACTTTAATGGAATTTTAAATTCACATTGATAAAATCCATCACCGATATAGGTCTCTACTTCCCATTTGATGTCCCACGTCATATCTATATCATCTCCTCCCTCTGAAATTAGAGCATCTTTTTTTACTCCAACTGGATTAGACTCAAAGAAAAAAGCATTGTTTCCATCCTTGTAGGTGTCAAATAAAAGAATTACAGCGTCGTTTCCTTGAACTGAACTGTCTCTTTCAAGTGAGGGGATGCCGTATTTGTTAGAGCTATTAAATGCCTTAATGAAAGCGTATATGTAATCATCGTTGTGAACAACTTTCACTTCTGTTTTTTGCGAGGCTAATGAGTCAGAGGGAAAATTTTGCCAAAATTCTTTAGCAACTAAGGGCTTATCCCAAAACTCTTCATCGTCTTTTCCATCTAATTCAATTGATTGGTCTGTATAAGTACTATATAAACTTTTGAACTCTTGACCATTTATGACGGTATTCAATAAAAATTGAGATAGAAAAAAATAAAAGTTAAAAGAAATTTTTTTTAAGATCATTGATACCTAAATAATTATTTAAAGCGCGAGCGAAAAAAAATACAAAATAGTTGGGATGAATATAAAAGAGCAAAAAATATCAAAAAATTTAGTTGAATTTTCCTCTGCATGCCAAAATGCAATAATCATCAATGGTAATTGAAATGGAAGTCTAATTAAAGCATCTTTTTGAGTTATAGAGAGAGCATTTTGAGCCACTTCTGACAGATAAAGATGGACATTAGAAGGGAACACAAAAACCAAAAGATAAATTAACCCTATTCCAGCAAATTTTCTTGTTTTCTTAAATAGCAATAAAAATCCAAATAATATTTCAAAAAATCCAGATAAATAAACAAAAAACTGATGAAAAGGGATGTAGGGTGGCATAATCGAGACAAAAAAATTTACATCTGTAAAATGCTTTATTCCGATAACCAGGTAAAATAAGGAAAATGTATATATAGTTACACTTTTAAAATACCCTACCATTAATTTAAATTAAAAATCCCTCCTAATTTGAGTTAGAAGGGAAGTCGAGATTTATTTTTCACTACTAGCCACAGCCGCATTCATAACACCTGAAGCATCGAAAAAGTCTCCAATTTCATGAATTTGACCCGCGCTATTAAAGTTAAAATAGTGGTATGCTCTTACTTTTATAGTTTTACCGTTTGCCATGCTTTTAGCTGACCATGTGCCATAAGTACGCACACTTCCGTCTTTAACTCCTAATGAGTCTGCACCTGGTAACCAAACTCTGGCATCATAGGTAATGTCATCAAAGTTATCCATCCAAGCTTTGTTTCCAGATATGAATCCGTCATATTTAACTGGTTCAGATCCATAAAAAGGTGGATAGTGGGTTACACCTGGGCATATAAGTGGTTTTTGAGCTTCTGTATCTTCTGTTTTAAATAATTCAAAAAACTTCTTTGCTGTGGCTAAATTTTTAGCATAAAGGTCATCGTTTTTGTTTTCTGCTTTTTGGTTATTAACCTCACAAGAAAAAGTAACTAATACAACAAAAAAACTAAGGATAAAGTATTTTAGATTCATAATTTCAATATTTATATTATAAAATTAATAAAATATAATTTCACTATTTAAACCTTGAATGAATTTATTATAAAAATTATCCAACCAATAATTAATATTAAACCACCAATTGGGGTTATAGGTCCAAGAAATGAAAAATTAATTTTTGTAATAGATTGTGTTGAAAGAAGAAAAATACTAAATGAAAAAAGAACTATACCAAGGGAAAAAATAAGTAGCAAATTATTTTTACTTTGAATATTTGAATTTGATATAATTATCAATGCAAGACCATGATACATCATGTACTTTACACCAGTCTCGAATGATTTTAGCGATTCTTGGTTTAACAAATCTTTAAGTTTATGAGCTGCAATTGCCCCTAAGATGACAGAAAGTAAAGCAAAAAATCCACCAAAAATTTTTAATTTATCCATTTAATCAACGAATTTATCAATTAAATTTCTAATTTTTTCTTTTGTTTCATAATCATCAACAAATAAATACATATAAAGTGGTTTTTGTTTATATAGTTGTGAAACTTTAAGCGTTTCTTTTTTATTATATATATCGTTCCATACATCTTTTACAATCGTCCACTTTTTATAATTTTCATTCCACCATTTTAATGCGTATTTACATCTTTCGTCCTCTACTTTTTTGTATGTGTTGTACCCTTTTTCTTTTGCAATAGTTTTATTTATTTTTTTTTCCCTAATAATTTTAGAATTATCCTGTATGTGTGCCCAACCATAATCCATGATTTCGACTCTATTTCCTCTAATAGTTAAATTGTAGTCGTTTCGAATATCTCGCTCTCTTCTCGGAAGTGGGGCAGGAGTAGTACTTTCCCAATAGCTTTTACCATCAACATGAACCCAGGTACCTGAACCTTGATATCTTGGCCCATCGTCAACTTGAAATACTTTTTGAGACCATTGACCTTTAACCTGGTCTTTCGACTTATTTACGAATTTCCATACGTTATTGGAATCATATAGAAAAAAATCTTGATTTTGATATGACCAGTCTTGTCTCCAGTGCTTGATAATGTAAGGTTCACCGTAGTCTCCGATTTGAAGTATATGTTGGATGGAAATATCATTTTTGTTGTCTTCAATTAAATGCGCTAACTCTAAAGCATACATGGTCTTTGGTGGAGAGCTTATATAAGTAGAGTCTTCTGTATATACAAAGGTTTCAGCAAATTCGAATTTTACTTCATAACATCCGCACATTGATTTGATTGACTCTTTGTCAAGATTCTTTTTAGATTGTGGGTAAAGTACAACGCAGTTAAATACAAGGAATAGAAATAGTATGGTGTTTTTCATGATAATAAAAATTATAATTGGTCAAAATTTAGTATAAAAATAAGTCTTATTTGCAATTTTTAAAAAACTCGTCATAAGAAATAAAAAAATCAGAATTACAGTCTTTCGAATCTGATATAAACTCCTTGATATTAATTAGAAAATCTTCTATGTAGAACTTATAATCAGCCAGATTTTCTTTAAGATAATTAAGTTCCTTTTTTCTTTTTAAATTCTCGCTTTTTAAAACAGTTGATGATTCCATTACATATTGAGCAAATGTAGTCTCGTATTTTTTTCTGGCTCTATTTAACTCAATTCTTGCCATTTTATTTACAATATCATTGTATTGTTTTATTGTGGTTTCATTCTGATTTTTTTGTATATATCTTAAAAAATCACTAAAATTTATAGTTTTTCCATTGATTACTGCACTTTCGTTTTTATCTGAAATTAGATAAGATCCTAGGTTATAACCAAGTTCGTCAACTACTCTGATAGAATAATTTTGAAAAAAAATCAGAATTAAGAATTTTAGGGACAGAGGGAATTTATACATTTATTTAGTACTGTCATTAAATATAGTACAACTGTAGTCAAGAAAATCTCTTATGGTAAAATCTTTAGATTTAGTGTAATTAAGATGCTTCTCATAATAAGGTTCGTCCTTCAAATAAGCTAATTCATCATATTTTAAGTTGTCGCCATTTATGCTTATTGTTATATTTGCAGAATTTGGTAGCGCTCTGCCAAAGGGATTTTCACCACTATGCGCAGATGACTGATCTTCATCTGGGTGGGGATTATAACTTATATTGAGAATCAAAGTGTCTGAAGAAGGAGAAGTAAATTCAACAACTTCAACGAAACCTGTTGGATCCCTATAATTTTCATCGTCCTCATAAGTTGTAGAACCTTCTTTATGCATAAAATAAAAAATCTCGCAAAAGGGCGAAGTATTGAAGTTTTCAATCGCACCCCAAAAAAATTTACCACTCTTAAAACGGATTATTCTTCTGATATTTGGACCAAAAATACTTTCTTTTTCTTCATCTAAAACCCATAGTGTATCTTCATATAAATCAAAAAATGTGTTTTCTTTGTCAGATTTTTGACAGGAAAAAGAAAGTAAAATCAAAATGCAGCTAATTATAATTCTTTTCATACTGCAAAAAAACAAAATCTAAAAGAAAGTTTCAGTATCAATCAATAAGAAAAAACTATTTAATTAGTGGTATTTATGCATTTAAAAAATTAAATTTGTACTAAAATTGAATTAAGCCCTTGAAAACAATAAAAGCAAGAAGTAAATTACGTTTTATAGCTCACAATCCAACTGGAGAGTTAATAAAGTATTTTTTCAATTTCATGAAAAAATTTAAAAGAAA
>ENA-OSEY01001959-OSEY01001959.1-marine-metagenome-genome-assembly--contig:-NODE-1959-length-13692-cov-2.904884_pt1 | contig 13692 bp, 15 predicted proteins | sample MGYA00248465_ERZ534230 | MGnify/ENA primary metagenome ERZ534230 (study PRJEB26409, sample SAMN06344110) | marine metagenome | isolation source: Sea water from surface | place: Atlantic Ocean:Southern... | reverse complement strand
AAATGCTTTTGTTATTTTAGGAAAGGCTGAAAAACTTAAAAATGAAGGGAAAAATATAATTAATTTAGGTATCGGTCAACCTGATTTTAGCACACCTAGACATATAGTTGAAGCAGCTGTAAAAGCTTTAAATGATGGTAAGCATGGATATACACCAGCAAATGGTTTATTAGAATTAAGAGAAGCAGTTTGTCAAGATATACTTAAAAGACGAAATACTGAAGTAGACCCTAATAATATTTTAATTGTGCCAGGTGGAAAAGTTACCATGTGGCATGCAATTTTGATGTTTGGCGGTAAAAATAAAGAAATAATTTATCCTAATCCTGGTTTTCCAATCTATGAGAGTGTAATTAACTATACAGGTGCTAAAGCGATACCAATGATACTTGAAGATAAAACTGATTTCAATGTTGATATCGAAAAACTAAAATCTTTGATAAATAAAAATACTAGTTTAATAATTCTGAACTCTCCTTCTAATCCAACAGGAGGATTAATTAGTAAAATAGATATGGATAAAATTGTTGAAATTTTAGATGATAATCCTCATGTAAAAATTCTTTCTGACGAAATTTATAGTAGAATTGTATATAAAGGTAATGAATTTACTTCATTGCTATCCTACCCACAAATTAGAGATAGATTGATAGTCTTAGATGGCTGGTCTAAAACTTATGCTATGACTGGCTGGAGGATAGGTTACAGTGTTTGGCCTACAAAATATGTAAAGATGTCTGAAAGATTAAATATAAATTCATTTTCTTGTACTAATACAGCAACACAATACGCTGCTATAGCTGCTTTACAAGGCCCACAAGATTGTGTAGATGATATGAACCAAATTTTTGAAAAAAGAGGAGAAATGATTAGCAAAGAACTTAACTCTATAGATGGTTTCAGCTGTAATTCTAGTAAAGGAGCATTCTATGTATTACCCTCTATAAAAAAAACTGGATTAACATCTGACCAATTACAAGACTTTCTTTTATATCATTTAGGCATTACTACTGTATCTGGAAAAAGTTTTGGAGAATTTGGAGAAGGATATTTAAGAATATCGTATGCTAATTCTGAGGAAAATATTAAAGAAGCTATTTCCAGAATCAGAAACTTTTTAGAAGATAATAAATGGGAAAATGCTAAAAATTAACAAACAATCTGTTGATGGACTGTTTCCTAATAAAAAGGAGGGCTATTTTGAACTTAAATCTGAATATTGCCCGTCAGGAGATCAAAAACAGGCCATTTCTGAATTAATTAACGGAATAAATAAAAAAGAAAAAAATCAGGTGCTACTGGGTGTCACTGGATCTGGAAAAACATTTACTATGGCAAATGTAATACAATCTTCTCAAAGACCTGCATTAATTATGGCACCCAATAAAACCTTAGCAGCTCAACTATATGGTGAAATGAAGACCCTTTTTCCAAATAATGCTGTAGAATACTTTGTATCCTATTATGATTATTATCAACCTGAAGCTTATGTGCCTCGAACAGATACATTCATAGAAAAAGATTCTTCCATAAATGAGCATATTGATCGATTAAGACACTCTGCAACCAGATCTATGTTTGAGAGAAAAGACGTCATTATAGTTGCATCTGTGTCGTGTATTTATGGACTGGGTCCTGTTGAAACCTATTCAAAAATGATTATAGACGTTGAGGTTAATGATCAAGTTTCTCGAGACAAATTAGTAAAAGATTTTATTAATATGCAATATAAAAGAAATAATTTATCTTTTAATAGAGGAAACATAAGAGTACAAGGCGATATATTAGAAATTTTTCCTGCACACTTAGAAGATAGATCTTGGAGAATTGAATTTTTTGGTGATACTGTTGAAAAAATAACTGAAATAGACCCTCTTACTGGAAAAAAAATTTCTAATTTAAATAAAGTAAGAATTTATGCTAATAGTCACTACATCACGGAAAAACCCACACTTAAGACAGCTATAGAAGAAATAAAAAAAGATTTAAAGATTAGATTAAAAGAGTTTGAAAAAGAAAAAAAACTTCTTGAAGCGCAAAGACTTGAGCAAAGAACTAAATATGATTTAGAGATGTTAATAACTACTGGTTCCTGCCAAGGAATAGAAAACTACTCTAGATATTTATCTGGAAGAAAGCCTGGAGAACCGCCTCCCACACTTTTTGAATATATACCTAATAATAGTTTACTATTTATTGATGAAAGTCATGTTACTGTTCCACAAATTGGAGGTATGTTCAAAGGAGATTTCAGCAGAAAAACTACTCTATCTGAACATGGATTTAGACTTCCGTCTTGCAAAGATAATAGACCATTAAAATTTGAAGAATGGGAATATATGAGGCCTAAAACAATATTTATATCGGCAACTCCAGGAGAATGGGAGTTAAATAAAACAGAAGGAGTGTTTGCTGAACAGGTCATAAGACCTACTGGACTGGTTGATCCTATTTGTATAGTTAAACCTGCTAAAAATCAAATTGATGATCTCTTACATGAAATACAAAATGTTATAAAAAATAATGAAAGAATTTTGGTAACTACACTTACAAAGAAGATGGCTGAAAATATTACAGATTTTTTAAAAGATAACGGGGTTAAAGTTAAATATCTGCATTCCGATATTGATACTGTTGAAAGAATGGAAATTATAAGAGACCTTAGGCTAGGTGAATTTGACGTATTAGTTGGAATAAATCTTCTAAGAGAAGGATTAGATATTCCTGAATGCTCTATGGTCGCAATATTAGATGCTGACAGAGAAGGCTTTCTTAGATCTAGAACATCATTAATTCAAACCATTGGAAGAGCTGCAAGAAATATAAATGGTAAAGTTTTAATTTATGCTGACACCATTACTAAGTCCATTAAAGAAGCGTTAGCAGAAACTGATAGAAGAAGGAAAAAACAAATAGCATGGAATGAGAAAAATAACATTACTCCAAAATCAATCAATAAAAGAGTAGAAAACTTAGTTGATGAAATTACTCAAAAAGATAATAATCAATCTGAAGATGTAACAAAAATTAAACCAGGACATAATTTAAAGAAGTATTTGAAACAACTTAAATTAGAAATGTATAAAGAAGCAGAAGAGCTAAACTTTGAAAGAGCAGCTGAAATTAGAGATGAAATTTCAAAACTAGAAAAGAGTGAGTTAAATATATAAATATGCTAGCAAAAAAAAATGTTTTTATTACAGGCGCAGCTAAGAGAATTGGAGCTGAAATTAGTAAATCTCTATCAACTTTAGACTGTAATGTGGTAATTCATTATAATAAATCTTCTGCATCTGCAAAAAAACTTTGTAGAGAAATAAATAAAAACAAAAAAGTAGCAATATGTGTAAAGGCAGATCTTTGTATAAAAGATGAACTAGAAAAGGCTTTCTATATAGCTAAAAAAGAATTCGGCTATATAGATTGCTTGATAAATAATGCTTCAATATTTGAGTATGATAACTTAAAAACCATTAAATCGAAAAAGTGGGATAAGCATATTTCTGCAAACTTAAATGGGCCTATGATTTTATCTAAACTCTTTTATGAAAATTTACCTAAAAATAAAAAAGGCGATATTATAAATATAATAGACCAGAGAGTTTTAAATTTAACTCCTCATTTTCTTAGTTATACAATCTCAAAATCTGCTTTGTGGACACTTACTAGAACCCTTGCATTAGAACTAGCCCCCAAAATTAAAGTAAATGCTATTGGCCCAGGCCCTGTTATCAAAAGCAAGTTTCAAACAGAGAAAGAATTCTTAAATCAATGTAAAAACATGCCGTTAAAAATAGGAAGTAATCCTAAAGAAATAGCAAAAACTGTAATCTATTTACTATCCATACCATCAATTACAGGGCAAATAATTACTTTAGATGGAGGGCAGCATTTAGGCTGGGGGCAAGTAAGTAATACTTTAAAATTAAAAGATTAAAATGGAAAAAAATATAATTTTTGTAAAAAATTTTATTACTTATTGTTTAATAGGTGTCTATCCAGAAGAAAAAAAAAATAAGCAAAAAATAAAAGTATCAGTAAAGTTAAATATAAAAAGAAGAATAACGTCAGATAAACTATCTAGTACTGTGTGCTACCAAAATATTTTAAATTCTTTAGAAAATATTCATAAATATGGGCATATTAAATTAGTAGAAACGCTAGCTAACAAATTAGCAGAGGAGTTTAAAAAAATTAATGATGTTACTAAAATTAAAATTAAAATAGTTAAATGTGATATATCAAAAAAACATACAGATGTAGGTTTTATATTAAAAAAAAATATAAAAAAATTATGACATTATTAAATCTAGAAAACGGCATAAATAATATTAAAAAAATATCTTTAAAACTTCCTTCTAAAAGTGGAGTTTACAAGATGATTTCAGTTAGAAATGAAATATTATACATAGGAAAAGCAAAAAATTTAACTAAAAGAGTAAGGTCCTATGCTAATCCTATGAAATTTAACTATAGATTGCAAAAAATGGTATCATTAGTAAATAAAGTAGACTTTATTATTACTAAAAATGAAGCATATGCTCTGCTACTAGAAGCAAGTCTAATAAAAGAAATTAAACCTAAATTTAATATTTTATTAAAGGATGATAAAACATATCCTTATATTACACTTAGAAAAAGTCATGAATGGTGCCAAATAAAAAAACATAGAGGAAAAAAAATTGACGGCGATAAATATTATGGACCATTCGCTTCTGTTTATCATGTAAATAATACATTAGATACCTTACAAAAAGTTTTTCCAATTAGAACCTGTACTGACTTTGAACTTGAAAATAGAAATAGACCTTGTATACAGTATGAAATAAAAAGATGTACTGCCCCATGCACAAAATTAATATCAAAAAATGATTACAATAAAATAGTAGATAATCTTGAGAGTTTTCTATTAGGAAAAGAAAATAAAGTTTTAAAAAACCTTATTATAGAAATGCATAAACTGTCAGAAAATTTAGATTATGAAAAAGCTGCTTTTTATAGAGATAAAATTAGATCATTAGAAAAGATTAATCAATCCAATAATAAAGAAGCTAATAATCTAGCATCAGCTGATTTTTTCTGTCTATCTAAAATAAATAATATGTATGCTGTAGAAATAGTTTTTTTTAGAAACGGTAGAAACTTTGGTTCTAATACTCATTACCCATATGTTTATAAAGAAGAAGATAATAAATCACTATTAGGAAAGTTTATTATTCAATTTTATAATAATAATAAAAATATCCCCACTAAAATTTTCACATCTATTGAAATAAATGAAAAAAATTTATTACAAAAAGCACTAGAAATACAGAATAAAAATAAAGTTATTATTAGAGTACCTAACACTACTTCTGATATTAAAATAATCGAAGAAGGATTAGCTACAGCGAAAAAAAATCTTGCTGATAAAATATCTAAAAATTCTAACATTAAAGAGTTACATGCTCAAATTAAGAAAACATTTAATTTGTCAAATAATATTAATAAAATTGAAGTATACGATAATTCTCATTATGCTGGAAAAGAAGCAGTTGGTAGTTACATAGTTGCTGATAAAAATGGTTTTCTAAAAAAAGAATATAGAAAGTTTAATATCAAAGAAGCTGCTACCAACGATGATTATGGTATGATGAAAGAAGTACTAAAAAGAAGATTTAAATCAGAAGAATTAAAAGCTTTTCCAGATTTAGTAATAATTGATGGGGGATTAGGACAGTTATCTGTAGCCAAATTAATTTTTGAAGAATTGAAAATTCAGTCTGTTGAACTAATTGCTGTTAGTAAAGGAAAGTTAAGAAATTCTGAAAATGAAATATTTTATAATATTTCAGGTAAAAAAATATATATCAAAAAGAGTGAACCAATATTTTATTACATGTTAAGACTGCGTGATGAAGCCCACCGCTATGCTATTACAAACCATAGAATTAAGAGAAATAAAAATATTTTTAGATCAGAAATAGATAATATTGAAAATATTGGACCTAAAAGAAAAAAAAATTTAATTTTATATTTTGGTTCGTTACAGGAAGTTAAAAAAGCAGATTTAAAACAATTACAAGAAGTTCCTGGTATAAATAAAAATATGGCAAAAGCAATCTATAATTATTTTAGGGTTAATTAAATGAATATTCCTAATTTTTTAACTATTCTAAGACTTTTTTTTCCTATATTTATAGGTATTGTGTGCTATCTAAAATTAGATATTAATTTTGAAAAACTTATAATTTTAGTTCTATTCATTTTATTTAGCTTAACTGACTATCTTGATGGTTTTTTAGCAAGAAAACTTAACCAAGAGTCAGTTTTTGGTAAAATTTTTGACCCTATATCAGATAAAATATTAACTTCTACTAGCTTAATTTATATCTTAACTTTTGAGAATATAATATTGATACCTTCGTTATTAATTATTACTAGAGAGTTTATAGTTTCAGGAACTAGAGAATACATGTTCAAAAAAAATGGGAAAGCTATTGACGTAACCTTCCTATCAAAAATAAAAACAACTTTACAATTCATATCAATATCCCTTTTTTTAGCGCAAGATTTTTTAATTAATTATTTAAATATATTCAATATTGCCTATATTAGTTTATGGATTGCTACTATATTAACAATTTATACGGGCTTAAAATACTCTTATATGACTTATATATTTAATCAAAAAAGGAAATAATATGAAAGTTTTATATTTTTCATGGATAAAAGACAAACTTGGGAAAAGCCATGAGGAAATTCAAGTAAGTGATAATATTAAAACAATTAATGATTTGATAACATTGTTAAAACAAAATAATGAAAACTATAAAGATGTTTTTAAAGATACTTCTTCTATAAAAGTTTCAATCAATATGGAAACTGCAAAGTTTGAAGACTCCATAAATGACAATGACGAGGTAGCTTTTTTTCCACCAATGACAGGAGGATAAAGTGATAAAAGTTCAGGAAGAGGATTTCTCTTTAACCGATGAAATAACATTTCTTAAAAAAAGATGCAATAATATTGGAGCTTTAAGCACATTTATTGGCATAGTAAGAGATAAAAGAGAAGATGAAAAGCTTGTATCTATGACTTTAGAACATTACCCAGGTATGACTGAAAAGATGTTAAATAAAATCAACACCGAAGCACTAAGTAGATGGGACCTTTTAGATACAACAATTATTCACAGATATGGAAAATTATTACCAGGTGAACAAATTGTTCTAGTTATAACTGCTTCTAAACATAGAAAGGAAGCTATTGAATCTTGCCATTTTATTATTGATTGGTTAAAAACAAAGGGACCTTTTTGGAAATATGAGAAAACAGTTGATAAGGGCTTTTGGGTTGATGCCAAAAGTCAAGATTTAGATGAAGAGTTAAAGTGGAATAATTAACTTAAAGTTAATTTCGTATATTTTTCAATTAATAATCTACAAACATTACCAGGGTTAAACTGTACCTCATTAATTGATTTAACTGGAGTTACTTCTGCTGCAGTACCTGTTACAAAACATTCACTATACTGTGATAAATCTTCAACTTTTAATCTGGTTTCAGTTACTTTAAAATTCTCTTTTTTAGCTATTTCAATTACCGTCTGTCTAGTAATTCCATCTAAAAAACAGTCTGCTATAGGTGTATAAATTTCATCATTTTTAACAAAGAAAATATTTGCTCCTGTAGCCTCAGCTATGTAGCCTCTGTAATCTAACATTAAACTATCATCAAAACCTTGGTTTTCTGCTTCATGTTTAGATAGCGTACATATCATATATAACCCAGCAGCTTTTGTATTAACTGGTGCAGTGGTAGGATCTGGCCTTCGCCATTTAGATATATTAAGTTTAATCCCTTTTAATTTTGCTTCTGGTGAGAAATATGAAGGCCATTTCCAGGCAGCAACTGCAAAATGAATGGTATTTTCCTGTGCTGATATTCCCATCATTTCACTACCTCTCCAAGCAACAGGCCTAATATAACCATCAATAATATTATTAGCCTCTAAAACATCTTTTCTAATTTTGCAAATTTCTTCTATGCCATAGGGAATATTGAACCCAAGTGTATTAGCAGACCTAATTAATCTTTCAGTATGTTCTAATTCTTTAAATATCTTTCCTCCATATGCTCTTTCACCTTCAAATACAGAGCTAGCATAGTGAAGCCCATGACTTAACACATGTAGTTTAGCATCAGTCCACTTAAGAAGTTTTCCATCAAGGAATATAAAACCCTCTAAATTACTGTAATCCAATATCGCCTCCAAAGTTTAGTAATAATCTATATTTTAAATTATGAAAAGAAAATAATTATTTATAAATATAACTAATTTTTGTTATTGTAAATTATGTATAAACAAAAACACATATTAGTAATTGATGATGATAAAAAGCTTGGTAACCTTCTAAAAAGCTTTTTAACAGAAAAAGGATATTTGGTTGATTTTGTTGAAAATACTTTAATAGCTAGAGAAAAGCTATTTAATATTATATTTGATTTGCTCATTTTAGATGTAATGCTTCCAAAAGAAAGCGGTTTATCTTTTGCATCTAAATTAAGAGCTAGTAATAATACACCTATATTAATGTTGTCGGCGATGAGTGCCCCTAGGGATAGAATAAAAGGATTAAAAACTGGAGTAGATGAATATCTAGCAAAACCATTTGAACCAGAAGAACTTTTATTAAGGATTGAAAATGTAATAAGAAGAAGTCAATCTATACAACAAGAAATTAACATAATAAAAATAGGTTATTTTAACTTTGATGTTAATAAAAATATTTTAAGTAAAAAAAATGCATCTGTTAAATTAACTGTAAAAGAAACAAAAGTACTGTTACACTTATACAAAAACTTAGGAAATGATGTGAAACGGGAAAAACTAGCTAGTGATATAAATGTTTCGATAAGAACAATTGATGTTTTAGTAAAAAGAATAAGAGAGAAAATTAGTTGTCTACCAAACTCAAAAAATTTTTTACTAACCTCTAGAGGTATAGGGTATAAATTAGAGCCTTAATAAATATGAATACTAGAAAATTTTTTCCAAAAACATTTTTTGGCAGATCACTAGTAATTATATTAATACCAGTATTATTATTACAGTTAGTTTTAATATACTTTTTTTATGAAAGACATTGGGAGGATGTAGGTAGAAGATTAGCCTTAGCTCTAGGCGGTCAAATCTCATATATAATTAAAACATTGGAAGAAAAAGACTTTTCTCCTAGTGATATAAAAACTCAATTCAAAAAAGCCGAAAGTAATTTTTTAATTAGTTCAAGTTGGTACCCTGAAGAAAGCTTGAAAAAGTTTGGCCAAAAAGAAGTGACCTCTCTTTTAGATAAAACTTTGGAAAAATCATTAGCAGAAAGAATAAATTATCCTTATTCATTTGATACTAAATTAATTAAAAATAAAGTAATAATATATGTGAGTGTTAATGATGGAGTTTTAAAGTTTTCTGTAGCAAGGAAAAATTTATACAGTTCGACTATAGAAGTCTTCATATTATGGATGCTATTTACAGCAATTTTCTTATTAACTTTAGCTCTATATTTTATGAAGCAACAAATTAAACCATTAAGAAATATTATATTAGCTGCAGAAGAATTTGGTAAAGGTAATAACTATGACCTTAAACCCCGTGGGGCATACGAGTTAAGAGAATTGTCTAGAGTTTTTATTAAAATGAGAGCTAGGATAAATAATCAAATTAATAATAGAACTTTAATGCTAGCTGGTATTAGTCATGACTTAAGAACCCCTTTAACTAGAATGAATTTACAAATAGCTTTACTAAGTGATAAAAATGCTAGTAAAAACCTAGGAGATGATGTCTCTGAAATGAAGGAAATGATAGATAACTATTTAGCCTTTGCTAGAGGAGAAAAAGAAGAGAAAATAAAAAATATAAATATCTACAAGTTAATAAAAACATTGTGTGAAAAAGATATAATATATGACTCAAAAACTATTAAGAACAAAGTTACTAAAGACGTATACATTAATGCTAAACCATTAGCAATGAAAAGGGCATTATTAAATATTTTATCAAATGCTATATCTTATTCTAAAAATATAGTAGAGATAATGACTATTAAAAATGATAACTTCCTGAATATTGTTATCGAGGACGATGGCAAGGGCATTCCCAAAAATAAACGAGAAAAAGTTTTTAAAGCCTTTTATAGAATAGATGAATCCAGACAATCAGCATCTGCTAACACTGGCCTTGGATTAACTATTGCAAAAGACATAATACAAGGTCATGGAGGAAGAATTGTACTAAATACTTCTAACCTTGGTGGTTTAAAAGTAGAAATTATACTTCCTATTAAAGCATAATCAGTTAATATTTAACTATTTTTTAATTAAGTCTTCAAAAAAGTTTGTAGATTTTTCTATTCTTTTTATTCCTTTATCTATTATTGCAAAAGCGCTATTATTTGTATTGTCTTCATATAACCATTTTTTAAAGCCTAATAAATATATAACTAAGATAGCTTTTTCAAATAGCTTTTTTCTAATAATATTATTTGAATATGAAAAGCAATCTAAGAATATTTGGGCACTTAATTTAGTGCTTTTTAAACTAATCAAATAAAACTTTGGATTATTAAAATAAAAATTTATTATATTAGATATTCCCAATTTATTCTCATTCATATAGTCTAATTTATTCATTAAATACTCTTGAATTATATCAGAAGGATTATTTTCATTAATGTCCTGCGCTGAGACCGAACCTATTACCAACTTATCAATATATCTATCATAATGTTCTAGAAAATATATCTTATCAGCAAATAATTTTTTTATACTGTTTTTTTTTAAATTTAGCTTTTTTTCTACATCAGAATATTTTATTTTATCCCAATTACCAATTTCAGCTTGTTTTAAAAAATAATCTATTATTTTATTTTTTGACATTAATTAAGTTTAGATAAACTGTTAGCTCTTTTTTTTGCTGCATATACAGCATCTTTCATTATTTTATATAATCCTGTATTTTTTTTTTCAAGAATTTTTAACGCTGCTTCAGTTGTTCCTTTTTTACTTGAGACAGACTCTATAAGCTTTCTAGTATTATTTTCCATTTTCACTAATTCTAAAGCTCCCTCAACTGTACTATATGTCAAACCTCTAGCGACTTTTTTAGAAAAACCTAAATCATGAGCAATTTTTTCAAATACATTTAAAAACAAAAAGAAATATGCCGGTCCACTACCTGAGATAGCAGTTACACTCTCCAGTAACTTCTCATCTTTTATCTCATAATTATTTCCTAATATGCCAAATAAGCTATTAATATTTTTTTTAAATAAGTTTTTCGAGTTACTAGAATGAAATATACAATTTACTCCTAAATTAACTTCTACAGCTAGATTAGGCATTACTCTTGTAACACTGGTTTTAGTTTTCAAATAGCTTCTTATTTTACTAGTTGTTATGCCTGCCATAATTGATACTATATTCTTAAATAACACATTATTTAAATTTATTTCTTTAGCTACTTTTTTAAAATCTTGAGGTTTTACAGCAAAAAATATAACGTCACCTTTCCACTTTTTAGGTATTTTTTTATAAAAATTAACCTTAATATTTTCTTTTTTAATTTTATTTATGTTAGCTTCTAGTTTTTCTACTAAATGTATATCAATTGATTTGTGTCGACTTCCTTTTTTCCAAGAAGATATTATAGGAAAACCCATTCTACCTGCTCCTATAAATAATATTCTCATATTTTAGTTTTAAACTTCCCCATGAGTTTCCAACATTAAATGCTGAAGAGTACTCTTTACGTCTTTATTATCCCATGCAAATATTTGAAAAGCTGGATAAAACTTTTCACATTCTCTCAAAGCTAATAAACTAGCCTGTTCTAATTGGTTTTTACATAGGCTTTGATTAGTTGGTATAGGAAATGACTGTTTTAGTATTGGCCAACTTTGATCTGACCAAATTTCAAAATGTCCTACTAAAAGTCTTTCATTTAAGCTGAATAAAAAAGAATAAACATCCTTAAACCTATTCTCAGGTATATTAATATCCAAAACACATGAAATATATAAAAGGTTATGATCTTCATTAATTCCGTAAGATAATTGATAATCACACCACTCACCTGCAACTTCTACGTGTATGTTATTGTTACTATCTCTCTCATATTCCCAATTATTAGCTATAATTATATCTTCAACTAAATCTAAAGGATTATAATTAGTATTAACACTTTTTAATTTATAAACTTTCATAATAATACCTTATATTGTATATACTAATTTATTTAACGCAATATAAAGTATTTGACTAGTACTATTTACGGTTTTTTAATTTTTTTTCTAAGGTCTTTATTTTTGTTTCTAAAATTGCGTTTTGTTCTCTAGCCTTTATTATCATAGATTTTATTTCTTCAAACTCTTCCCTATTTACTAGGTCTAAATTCTTCAAATTTGCCTCTATCTTTGATTTAATAACTTGTTTAGAATGATTTCTTACTCCCTCTAAACTACTAAATACACCACTAGCAATATTTGATAAATGTTTAAGTGTGTTATCTTTATTCATTTTTTACTCCTTAAAATAAATACTATATTAGAAATTTAATATATAGTAATAATATTTTAGAGGTAAATATGATTTTAGTTACAGGAGGCGCTGGCTTTATTGGTAGTAATTTAGTTAATGAACTTTTAAAAAATAAATTACCAATAGCAGTATGTGACTTTAATACAAAAATAGACAAAAGCTACTTCAAAGATATAAACAATATTTTAAGATTTGTTGAGCCAATAGATCTTAAAAATTTTATTTTTGAAAATAAAATATCTGTAATTTTTCACCTAGGTGCTATTTCTTCAACTACCTTTTCAGATGCAAATCAAATTTGGTATAATAATATTTTTACTAGTAAGGAAATATGGGATTTATGTTGTAAAAATAAAATAAGACTAATCTATGCTTCATCCGCTGCTACTTATGGTAATGGAGATAAAGGTTATATTGACAATCAAAATCTTGCTTATTTAAAATCTCTTAAACCTTTAAATATTTATGCATGGAGCAAAAATGAAGTAGATAAGAGAAATTTATTTGCAAAAAATATACTGAATATATCTCCTCCACAATGGATATCTCTAAAATTTTTTAATGTTTATGGGCCTAATGAAAGTCATAAAGAAAATATGATCTCAATTGTATTAAAAACATTTCAACAAATAAAAAAAAATGAAACTACATTATTATTTAAATCTTACAATAATCAATATGAGGATGGTGAACAAAAAAGAGATTTTATATATGTTAAAGACTGTATAAAAGTACTTATGTGGTTTTTAGAAAAAGACAATATATCAGGTATTTTTAATGTCGGCACAGGCCAAGCTAGAACATTTAATGACTTAGTTTATAATGTTTACAAAAATATGAAAAAAAATATAAATTTAAAATATATAGACATGCCTAGAGAAATTAAAAATCAATATCAATACCATACTAAAGCAAATTTAAGAAAATTAATTAAAACTGGGTATGATAAAAAGTTTTTTACTTTAGAGGATGGAATAGAAGACTATATCAACAATTATTTAAATAAAAAAAATTATGAAATTTCCTAATATAGATCCTACTGCGTTTGAAATATTTGGTTTTGAAATAAAATGGTATGGTATATCTTATGCTTTAGGACTTTTTTTTGC
>ENA-OSEY01001956-OSEY01001956.1-marine-metagenome-genome-assembly--contig:-NODE-1956-length-13699-cov-3.752826_pt1 | contig 13699 bp, 12 predicted proteins | sample MGYA00248465_ERZ534230 | MGnify/ENA primary metagenome ERZ534230 (study PRJEB26409, sample SAMN06344110) | marine metagenome | isolation source: Sea water from surface | place: Atlantic Ocean:Southern... | reverse complement strand
CAAAACCATTAACATTTTTAGATTACATTGCAAATGATAGACTAAACCCTATAGTTGTTGATAAAATTGTCGAGGGCATGGCAAAAGCATGCAAAGAAACTGGCGTATCACTTGTTGGTGGAGAAACCGCTGAAATGCCAGACACATATTTACCAGGCGAACATGATCTTGTTGGCGTTATAACAGGCATAGTTGATAAAGATAAAATTATAACTGGTGAAAACATTTCACCAGGTGATGTTTTAGTAGGATTGCCATCAAATGGCTTACATACAAATGGGTATTCACTGGCAAGAAAAATTTTCTTTAAAGATATGGGATATGATGTTAATACATACCTTGAAAGTCTAAATAATACAGTTGGAGCAGCGCTACTAGAGCCACACATAAATTATACTAACCATGTTTTTAAATTGTTAAATGAAAAAATCAATGTAAAAGGAATTGCACATATTACTGGCGGAGGCTTAACAGAGAATATACCCCGCATATTGCCTAATGGATGCTCAGTAAAAATTCAAAAAGGGGCTTGGCCATCCCTACCAATATTTGATACTATAAAAAATCTTGGCAACGTTGAAGAAGAGGAAATGTACCAAGCATTCAACATGGGTATTGGTATGGTTTTTATTGTAGATAGTGATTCTGTGGATTCTATAGAAAAGGCATTAAAAAACATTACAAATATCTATACTATTGGTGAAGTAATTGAAGGTGAAAATATAGTTCATTATAACTAAACATATTTCGTAATGTTGCTCAATAATATAATGTAAGGGATTTTATGCAAAACGATTCAAAATTATTGCCAGAATTAAATTTAAGAGTAATTGTTTTAGGTTTATTGTTATCTGTAATAATGGGGTCGGCAAATGTTTACCTCGGACTTAAAGCGGGAATGACCGTTTCAGCTTCTATCCCAGCAGCTGTTCTTGGTATGTTAGCTTTAAAATATTTTTCCAGAATGAGTGGAACTTCGAACTCAATTTTAGAAGCGAATCAAATTCAGACAGCTGCTTCTGCAGGTGAATCTCTAGCAGCAGGAATAATTTTCACAATGCCAGCATTAATATTAATCGGCGTCTGGCAGTCATTTGATATGTATCTTACAACTGTAATTGCTTTTACAGGAGGACTACTTGGTATATTGTTTATGATCCCAATGAGACAGGTTTTCATTGTAAAAAATGAAGACAACCTGCAATACCCTGAAGGATTAGCATGTGCATCTGTACTTGAAGCTGGACAAGATGATGCTGAATCAGATAGTGCAACATCAATTATTAAAGGAGCCTTAGTTGGTGGTGCATTTAAAGGATTGATTTCATTTGCTGGGGTTCTAAAAGGCAATCTCGAAACAGCAATACTAAGCGGAAGTAGAATATTCTTCTTTGGTAGCGATATATCTCCTGCTTTACTTGCTGTAGGATTCATCGTTCGACTAAATGTCGCTGTGCTTATTTTTATTGGGGGTTCAATAGGTTGGTTAATAGGCATCCCTTTGTTGGGTGGCGGATTAGACTATATATCACACCCTGCTGATGGGGCATGGGCTCTTTGGTCTACAAAAATAAGATATATAGGCGTTGGAGCCATGGTAATTGGCGGTATGGCCTCAATCTTTAAAGTGAGAAAAGGATTGATTGATGCTATCAAAGTATTGCGGAAAAGCCAAATAAATTCAGATCAAAGTAACACTCCTTTAAATGAACAAAATATATCAGCAAAGGCAATTAATGTATTTTCTGTAATTGCAATTGTCTTGGTTGGTGGCGTTTATTTTTACATTACAAATAGTGCAGCAATTGCTGCAATAACAACAGTAATCATGATTGTAATGGCATTCTTTTTTACTGCAGTTGCATCCTATATTGTAGGATTGGTTGGAAACTCAAATTCTCCGGTTTCGGGCATGACAATTACTGCAGTGCTATTTACTGGTGGCATGCTCTATATCTTTGGGTTTTCTGGTACAGAAGGAATGATAGCTACGCTTGGTGTAGCTGCAATAGTATGCTGTGCTGCATGTACTTCAGGAGATGTTTGTAATGACCTTAAAACTGGTCAAATTGTAGGAGCAACTCCTTATAGACAACAAACAATGCAAATCGCTGGGGTTGCAGTTGCTTCTCTTGTAATGGCTCCAATCATGCAATTGCTTCATGAAAACACTCCAGGCGGGATTGGCGGTAGAGAACTTGCAGCACCTCAAGCAGGCTTATTTGCAAGCCTTGCAAAAGGCTTTTTTGGAGACGGCGTTCTTCCTTGGAACATGGTTTTAATTGGATGTGCACTCGGAATTATAATTCTTATAATTGACTCTATTCTCGAATCAAAAGATAGCAATTTTAGACTTCACCTTATGCCTGTTGCTGTTGGTATTTATTTACCTTTTGGTCTTTCTACACCAATTCTTATAGGTGGAGTAATGGCTCATTTCATTCTATCGGAGAGTAAAATAAAAAGAGAACCAGACAATATACTTCAAAGAGGAATTCTTTTATCATCTGGTTTAATCGCAGGAGAATCATTGATGGGAATCTTACTAGCATTCATTGCTGGAGCTGGAATAAAAAATCTTGATTTGGGCATTGATCCTAACATAACCAGCGGATTAACACTTATCATTTCAATAATTACAGTATATTGGATCTACATTCAATCAAAACCAAAATTATTAAAATAGTTAACAAAAAAGCCCCAAAAATTTGGGGCTTTTTTAAAATTAAAGAAAATTAGATAGATGATTATTCAATCATTTCTCCACCACCCATCATATCTGCTAAGTTAAAAGCACCTTCTTTTTCCATAGCTTTTGCCGCAGTAACAATGATTTTTCTGGCATCATCAACCTCTCTTTTGGGTTTTGGACCTTCAACGGGCTCAAACATAGCTTGTTTTTTCTGAGGTAAATTACCAATAACTCTGTCAACAGTTTCTTGTTCAATTCCCTTCAATGCCATTGCTAATGCATCAAGCTCAACACTATTACAAAGATCTCTTAGAATTCCATCGGGGAAGTTAGCTAAAATATCCTCAAAAGTTAGAACTAGCATTTTAACATCTTTATATAATTCAGGATTTTCATTTTGAAGAGTTTGCATATATCTTTCAGCTTCATCTGCACTCATCTCTCCAATTAGGTCAGCTATCTCTTTGGCTCCGCCCCTAGAAAACTCAACTGGCTTGGGTAAGTAAGATGCTTTTTCTTTTAATTTACCCGCAACCTCTACTATCGCTTCTAAAGGAACATCCTGCAAACTACCAAGTTCAATTAACACTTTACCTTTTTCTTCAGGCTTCATACGTTCCAAAATAGACATTCTTTTGGATGAATCTAGCTGAGCTAATGCTATGGCAATTACCGGGACATCTTCATTTGCAAGTAGTGCAACGAGCTGCTCATCAGTCATTTCAGTTAAAAACTCAAATGGCTTGATGGGTCCTTCATCCTCATCATCTCCACCTTCTTCAGAAAATTGTTCACTTAAAAAACCAAAATAGAATTCTTCCATTATTCGTCTTTTCAACGTAAACGAAACGCTATCCATTTCTCGAATAGTAGCTCTTATTTTTCTTACCTCAGTACGAGATAAACCCTTAATAAGCGACATAGCAAGGCTTTCACCTAACACTGAAAAAAGAATTGCGACTTTATGAAGCCCTGATAGGCGATTATAATCTGTTATCATATCTAAACCTCCTACCCTTACTTTTCTTTCTCTTCAGAACCATCGCTATCTGCATCAGCAGCAGGCGCCTCTTGCTCAGGTTCAGCTGGCGGTGTAGGTTCTGGTTGTTCTAACCATTCTTTTACTATTGTGGTAGTCCTATCCGGTTGACCTACACTCATAGAGACAACGGATTTGCGTATATCATTTATTTCACTCCTGACCACATCTGGATCATTATCACTCGATGGTGGCAACGAACTTTCAGACTGAGATTCTTCTTTATTAGCGCCTGTTACTTCTTGATCAGCGGACTGCTCAGGCTGAGGTGCAGGTGGCGTAACTACAGGCTCCTCAGACTGAGACTTTGATGCTGGTTCTTCAGTTTTTGAATTTTGTTTAGACTCTTTCTCTTTATTTGGCGCCTCTCTTCTTTTCCTTCTTGGTCTACGTGGTGGTGGAGGCATCATCCAAGGAGGAACAGGTGCTTGCCTGCTATTATTTCTTAACAAAACAAATATCAAAGCTGCTATCAAAATAAATACCAAAGCACCAAGAACAATTAAGATGATGAAAGTATTACCACTTTCTTTTTCCATATCTTGATGCAACTTATCTAGCTCTTCTTGAACGCTATCAAGTTCACGAATCTTGTCAGCAATTTCTTGTTCTCTTTCTTCTTTCTGTTTTTCTCTCTCAGCCATTTCAGCTTGAATTTTACGCTTTGCCTTCACTTCTTCATCTTTAGATTTTGAAACAACTGCAGTTTGAAGTGATTTTGCTAACTCATCTAACTCAGTACTAAGGCTAACATACCTTAAAGAATCTATACGTTCTTGCTTGCTAACGGTTTTTAAACTATCACGTTTTTCAGCGCTCTTAAGCATTGATTTCAAAGCAACAATTTCATCGTTTAATTTCTTAAGCTTTAATGAGTCTCTTAAAAGCATATCCTTTTTCTCTTGCGCATACGCACGATCTTTGGCTTGCTGTTCTAATTGTGAGATTTGTCCCTCGAAAAACTTTCTATCATCCTCTCTTCTAGCGGCCTCTTCTTCTCTATATCTAGTTAATTCATCTTTCCAGGTAGCATCTTGGGTATTTTCTTCAATTTCTCTTTTTTGCTCAAGAAGTTCAATTTTTTCTGCTATGTTTTTCAGCATGATCTGTTCAGCTGAGCGCTGATCTCTTCTTTCTCTAAAACTAGCAGTCATAATAGTTAGCTTATCACCACGGTTTCTATCAAATTTTGCAGCGGCCATAGTTAACTGTCTGATATTTTCGATAAGCTCTGGAGCAGCTCCCTCTTGTAAAATTAAACTAATATACATCTTTTTTACTTCAGCTCTAGATGGTCTTGTCCTGGACAGAATTTTGTCAACCCGAGGTTCATTAGAACTACTACTATTATCAGTAACTTCAATTGGTTTCTTTGTTTCAACTGACATTACTGGAGGCTTTGGTTCTTCGGCTTTTTTTGAAGCTTTATTTGAATTCGTAAAATCCATTTCAAACCCAGGAATAGGTAACCCAACAGAGTAACCAGACTGGCTAGATTCTTCTTCTGATTCTATTGATTGCTGAATACTTGATAAAGATTCTTCTACAATGGTCTTTTCTTCAGTCATATCATTAGAAGACTGGTTTGAACTTTTTTCTGATAAAACTGTAATCTGTTCCTCCACCTCATCACTAATATCTAAATCAATATCAACATTAATAACATATTTATTACTGTCAATAATCTTGGAAAGAGCATCTTTAATTCTTTCTCTTATATTATTTTCTACCATAAGCTTTTGTGCTAGGTAGCCAGACCCTTGGCCTATTAAAAGAGCAGACAGTAAGAAAACCGCTAATCTTTTTTTAATATTTGAAACTATTTTTATCATGAAATACTCCTCGGTATGTATTTAATCTTCATAGCTTGTTGCTGACCGCCCCTTACCATGATGTGGCGGGTTTAAAAAAGTAATTTGAATTCTTCTGTTTTTAGATTTCATTTTTTCGTTTTTATTTAAACTTAAAACTGTTGGCATTTCTTTCCCGTCTGGAGTCTTAACAGGATCTTTCCAAGTTAATGTTAAAGGATTCCACATTGGGTTTTGCTTTTTTACACTATCAAGTCCATGAGGAGCCCAAGGACCATAACCTGCAGCCAATAATCGTGGTGCAGGTACTCCCTTGTCAATCATATAACGAACCACGCTAGCACCTCTTGCAGCAGAAAGTTCCCAGTTAGTAGCAAAGTTCTTTCTCCATTTTTTTGGCATTTTATCTGAATCAGAATGACCGGCTACCTCTACTTGAAAAGGGCTTAATTGAATTTTTGGTATAATTTCCTCATCTAAAAGTCCCTTTAACTCTTCTTTCATAGAAGCTTTACCAATTGGAAAAGCATAATCGCCTTTGATATTTACTATTAGACCTTTCGAGCTAGTTTGAATATCAATTGGAGGGTCACCTTTTGGATTCTCTTTTTTCATCTCCTCAATAGTTTCTTCCATCTCTTTTTTCATTTCAGCCAAATTTTTAATTGGTTCAAACTCACCTTCTTCTTCAGCTTTTCCGCTGGCTTTGATTTTACTCCCTAATGACTTGCCCTCAGAATTTGCCATTTCTTGAAGTTTTACAGGATCCATAGTGGATATAGCAGCAAGTAATACAAAAAATGCAAATAATAATGTCATCATGTCTGCAAAAGTTCCGAACCATCCAGGAAGCCCCTCTTCAACAGAGTTAGCTCCATCCTCAAAACCTTTTTTGTATCCGTTTTTAAATTCTGCGCCAGCCATAAGAAAACCTTAGCCCTCTGTTTTCCACTCTCCAGGAGGTATGAATGAATTTAATTTTTCACGAACAATTAAAGGATGCTTTTTCTGATGGATTAACCTTGCAGCTTCTACTAATAACGCTGCTGACATCGATGTTTGAGTAGTTTTATTACCCATCTTATCTGCCATTGGTAGAAAAAATAAATTTGCAAAAACAGCACCATAAAGAGTGGTAATTAGAGCTGCAGCCATACCACCACCTAAGTTGTCTGCTCCTCCTTCACCACCAAAACCAGCTAACATAAGTACAAGACCAATAAGAGTACCTACCATGCCCCATGCTGGAGCTAAATCACCCATTGACTTTAACATTGATTTCTGAACGTTTTCTCTTTTTTCTCTATATTCAATTCTGGTCTCCATGATTTCAGTTATTTCATCTAGAGAATAGCCATCTACAACCATCTGGACACCATCCTTAAAAAAGTAATTTTTTATACCATCAACTGATTTTTCAAGATCAGCTGCACCTTTTCTCCCAACTTCAGCTACTTCAACAGCTTCATCTACTAGTGGCCCCATTTTATCATCAGCAGGCTTTAGCACCGCACCGATAGCTTTTCCTAGAGCGACAACATGAGGCATTGGGAATGCAACAAATATAGACGCAATCATACCTCCAAATACAATTCCAAAACTTGGTGCAGATAGAAAGTTACCAAATCCCCCTGCTGAACCCTCAACAAAAAGAGCATAAGCAATACTACCTATCATACAAACAAAACCAAATATAACTCCTATAATTAAAGCAATATCCATGTTTTACTCCTCAAACAAATTAGCTTCTTTAAGGCGATTCTCATGAAGCGCCTTTAAAATATTTCTGACATCATCATACTCAGGATCTAACCTAAGTGCAAGATTCCAATTTATCGTGGCTCTTTGAACATCACCTAACTTATAATATATAGAACCACGCCTAGCGTAAGCTAAAGCTAAATCAGGTTTCAGTTCCAATGATAAATCAACTTCCTTTAGTGCTTCACGAAAATCACCTGCGTAAAAATATCTAAGACTTCTTGATAAATGTCTCATGGCTTCATTCATGTTTTTTTCTTGAACATTTTTACTAAGTTTTAACTGTTTTAGTGAATCCACAAGAAATTGTGACTCCTGCTCCAAAGCAGATAATTGTACCATCAAATTTCGCATTTCATTATTCATCATGGACATAGAGTCTCTTAGCGACAATACGGTAAAATCAGCCATCGCAATCGTAGAATCCATGTAAGCAGGGATAGAGCCGCTTTCAGAACGAGACGCACTACCTAACGGCAAAGGCTGATTAGATGGACCACTAGAGGTGGATCGCAACGCGCCACCTACTCTTGGAACTGCCATATCAAAACCTACCGTGAATGCTGGATGACCAGTCCAATAACGAGTCTTCCAGCTAGGTAAGCGCTCTATGTGGGCGAACCCAAGGTTCAGGCGGTAATCCGAGGTAAGGGGGATGCGGAGTCCCACATTGACACCTGTTCCATCGAATTCACCCACAATATCCATTCCACCAGTTCTACCGAAGTAGGGCGTTTTCAATAAGAATCCAACAAAGACACCCGCATTTGCCGTTTGTGCTGAATCACTTATTACTTTGACACTATCCATTGGGCCTAGGCCTCCAGTACCGAAACCCATGAAAGTGCTCATCTTATAATCACCTAAATCTTTCTCACTAGCAAGTACTAGAAAAAAAGATAAAAGGTCAGTATTTAAACTTAAAACTTGTTCGTCGTCTTGGTTATTTTGGAAGACAATATCTTGCAAACCTGCTGAAAGAGAAATATCATTATAAACAAAAATTCTTTGTTGAAAATGAAACCCAAATTCTACTTGTGGAGAATATTGAGATTCAGAAATCAAATTTAAAGCTGTCGTATCTCCCCCTTGTACAGCAGAAAATCCTGCAGAAAATCCTTTTGCAAATTCCATATCAAAGTAAACACCTTTAGCTGTGTTGATGGGGTCAAAATTGTGGAGCTCTACCCCAAAACCAGTCCTAAAAATATAAGGAGCTTTTTCAACGCTAGATGTTGGAATTCTCATCATTAAACCAGGGCGAGTGTAAGCAACTCGAGCAGATGCAAAAATCATACTTGACAAAAATATAAGTGTAAATAATATGTTTTTTTTGCTATTCATTTAAGTGTTATATGTTGTGTATTTCCTGTTCAGCAAATACTTTATACTCACTATCAGGATAAAAGTTAACTAATGTTTGAAACACTTTCTGAGCTTTATCCCTCATCCCAATATCTCTATAAATTATTCCTTTTTTAAAAAGAACTAATTCAGAATAGAGAGGGTCATTAAACGATGTTAATTTTTCTAAACAAAGTAAAGCCTGCTTGTACCTTCCAATTTTTTCATAAGAATCAGCAAGCAGAAATAATCCTTTAGTAGCATTTCTAAGCTCACCTTTTTCAAAAGGAAGCACTCCTAAATTTTCAATACACTCATCAAACTGTTCGTTATTGTAATGTATGACACCTTTTATATAAATGTCTTCATCAAAATCTTTAAGTTTTATTTTATGACTAATATTTTCTGCCTGAGGATCAACTTCTTCAACAATACCATGATCAACAGATGACATCTCTAATGGAAGAGATACCTCAATTTCTGGCTTTACTGATTCAACTTCGATTGAACTTACATTTAATATTTCTGAATTAAGTCTCTGCTTTAAGCTAATAATTTGATTTCTTAGACTGGAATTTTCTATTTCTAACTGTTCTATCTTAGACTGATAATCTTTTTCTATATTGCTAACATGGCTAGTAATTCTATCAATGGATGAAATCATATCAGATGCTTTAGCTGTAAAAACAAAATTAGATTCTTTTTTATCAGTCATATTGTTCAGCTTTACTATATGGTTTTTTTCTAATGGAACCTCTGGTTTGCTAGACTTATCCGCAGACTGAATAACCACTCCCATATCAGGTAGAAACGTATTCTCATCTACATTCTGGCCAAAGACATATGAAGCAAGAGATACTGAAATGATATATAGTAATTTGATTATCATAAAATATTTTTCTACTGGTACTCTTCCCAATCAATTACATAGGAATAACCAATGAAAGACCCAAAGTCTTGAGGAACGTATAGTTCGAACTTTCCTAGAGCTCCTGGCAATAAACTAGCATCAGACACAATCCCACTATCGAAAGTATTGTAAGAACCTTGTATAAATGTTGTCAATGTGCGGGTTTCTCCACTCCAATTTTTTCTAAACACAAAATCCATCTTAACAAAATCTGCTCTTCTACCACCAATGTTTTTAATTTCACCGTTAAAAACAACATTACCTTGTGTATCCTTTTTTTCTGATATGTTACCCATTAAAACGCAATTAGCTGAAAACTTTTCACCAGCATCCCTATTAGATACACTTGAAGATGTGTACTTAGGAACAGTCAACTTTGGCATAGGAGGTGGAGCATAACTTTCTCTAATCTGCTCTGGAACGTACTCTTGTTGATCCTCAGTTATAACATTATCAACAATCCGAACTACTTCGTCTCTCTTAATTATTAAATAACCAACTAGAGTCTCAACTTTTAAAGATTTATCATCTTGATATACAATTTTCCCAAAAACTGTGCTGCCATTTTTTAAAATTATTTCTTTCGAATATATAGTTAATGGATTGATCCACATTTTACTTAGAGCTTTAAGATCATCCATTTCTCTACTTAAATGCTTGAACTCTGCTGTCAGTTTTTTTATTTCAAAATTAAGTTCATTTAAAATAAAATCATTAGATGCTCCTCCACTAGCTTCTGCTGTTTGAGGAACAGGTACTGAAGAAACTTCTTGATTAACAGAATTTGCAGCTGCAGCAGAAATGACCGTTTTATCTACTGTAGCAGATGAAGAGCCAACGTTAATTTCTAAATTATCATCGTCACTATCTACTTTAATAGATTGTTCATGAATTACTTTTTTATCTGCTATGACCTGTAAAGTATATTCGCCTTCTAAAACATTGTTTAACTTAAACTGACCATCTCTATTAGTTCTGTCATCTTTTTTAGTACCAGCAAGTTCAACTTTTACCCTACCATCAACGCCTTTGACAGTACCTTTTAAATCATATTTTTCTGCAGCAAATGACACTGAGTGCCCAAAAAGCAACAGAACATACAGCGAGCATACAACTCGCCCTATAAAGCTCAATTGTGATCTCATTTCTTACCTCGGATATTTTAAGTCACTTCGCATCTTTCAATGCAGAGTGGGAGCAATTTTACTTAATAATCAATCACGTGTCAAGAAAATATAAATAATTAACAATTACTCACATTAATTGAGGAGTGAAGATATTTTATTTCCAAAAAGAATCTAATTTACTTTTTCGATTTTTAGCTATTTTATAGTTTTTTTCAACTTCTAATCGTAAACCTTCATCTAAATCTAGCGCTAAAGATTTTTCATATGATTCAAGAATTAAATCAAATTCTGTATCACCTAACTTTGTATAAGATTTAGCCATCCAATAAAATGGCTCACCATTTCTTGGGAATAAAGATGATGCTTTGGAAAATTTCTCAATCGCATCCCATATCCCGTTTTTATTGCCTTTTTTAACTAATATTCTCCCTTCAGCAATCAAAAGCCCAAATTTAGAATCTTTATTATCGCCATCTATAGAAGTTGATTTATTAAAGTATTGAACAGCCGATTTTAAATCACCGGCATTTAAGTACCTTTTTGCAAAACTATTATTTGCAGTAACCAACGCATCTCTAATAAGCTGATTGTCGCCACTAACTAAAAGAAGAGAGTCTTGAACTGCTACTAGTTTGGCAGGGTTTTCAATGCTGAGTTTTTTATAGTTTGTTCCAGCACAATTAAAAAATTGAATAACTATTATTATGAATAAACTGTTTTTTATTGCCATTTTTACCTTCCTATCATCTTAACCATATATAGGTTACAGCTGCATTTTTTCTACCAAAATCAATGTCGTATGGCTGGTCACAATCACTTCTCATATCGACCGCAGCTTTATTAAACATATCATAATCCTCACCATATATCACATCTTTAAATCTACCATCTTGATCTTTACACCAGTCTCTCACAGCATTACGCAGCTTCCCGGAACCATGCCCTGTAATAACTTTAATTACTTTGGTTTTATTTTCGAACGAGCACTGACTAACTGCCGTTTCCAATATTATCATTGCTCTGTCTGGAGAATTCCCGCTATGTCCAATATCCAAAATTTTTAAATATTCACGCTTCATAATGCATAAATTTTAATAACCTATATGAAACTATCTACCCTATTTCAAAAAAATTAATGAAAAAAGTTATACTAGGCAGAACAGAAGAATCCATATCTATAATTAGTCTTGGAGCTTGGTCGCACGGAAAACAAAACACAGACGATGGTGCAAGTGTTGGTTGGTCTAATCAATCTGATCAAGACTCAAAAGATGCATTATCACAAGCATTTTCATTAGGTATAAATCATTGGGACACTGCAGATGTGTACGGAGACGGACATTCAGAGAAAATAATTGGCTCAATGTGGAATGAAATTTCAAGAAAGAATATTTTTCTTGCTACAAAAGTCGGATGGGATAAAGGCCCAAATAAATACTGGTACAATTCGGATTACATCAGAACAAAAATGGAGCAATCTTTAATAAACCTTAAAACTGATTGTGTAGATTTGTTTTATTTACACCACTGCAATTTTGGTAAAAAAGATGAATTTCTAGAAGGAGCAATCGAGCAATTAATACGTTTTAAGGAAGAAGGTAAAACTCGATTCATTGGATTATCTGATTGGTCAGCCAGTAGAATAATGAAATATATTGATATTGTAGATCCAGATGTAGTCCAACCATTATATAATGTTTATGATATTGAATATGAGACCTCAGGATTGAAAGATCACATTACAAAAAATAATCTAGGAGTGTGTTTTTTTTCACCTATTAAACATGGAATACTCACAGGTAAGTACAACTCTATACCCGATTTTCCAAAAGGGGACTTTAGAAGATCCGTAAAAGAATTCAAAGATATGGAATTCATTAAAAAAATGAAAAAAAACAGAAAAAAGATTGAATCAAAATTCCCAAGTTTTGGCGAAGATGCAATAATGCAGTCACTTCTTGGAGCAATATTATTTGATAACCCTACAGCATGCGTTTTATTAGGGCAAAGAAACAAAATGCAAGCAGAGATAGCAGGAAGACTTGGAAAGCCTATTACAAAAGAAGACTGTTTATGGATATTATCACTTTACAGAAATTAAAAAATGAAGATTTTTGAAAAATTAGAAACATTAGCCTACAGAAATATTGTGGTCCCTTTACAAGGTAGAACAACATTTGATTTTGTTAATGAACATTATAACAAGGGCATGAAAGTTTTAGACTTTGGCTGCGGTACGGGCTCGAATTCTAAATTGTTTAACCCAGAAGACTATATTGGCTCTGAGGTTGATTCTAGTAGAGTAGAAAGCTCTGGGAAAAAATATCCAAAATATAAATTTGAAAAGATCCCAATAATTAATTCTTCGAAAGATAAGTTGCCCTGGGCAGATAATTCCTTTGACATGATATTTGTTTCTTTATGCCTTCACCATATTAATGCAAAATCTTGCAAACTCATATTCAAAGAATTTCGAAGAGTATTGAAAAGTAATGGTAAAATATTGGGGATAGAGCCAGCCTTAATAGATGGAAAGTATTTTTCCAACGTCCTCATGAACATTTTAGATGCTGGAGACTATATCCTCCCACTTAATAAGTATAAAGACATGTATAAGAGCGAATCTTTTACAACCACTCATATTAATGTAGTTAAAACCTTTGGGTATAACCTTTGGCAATATAGTTCAGTAGCAACAGATGAAGAACCAACTAAATTCGAAAATGGTAAAACGCAAATAAGAAAAATCACAAAACCCATTCATTTACTGGGCTTGTATGGTAAATGGGTAGTGCTAATATTCTTGGGCTATAAATTAATTGACTTACTAGTCAATATGTTCAGTAGCATGTAAAGAGAATGCTGGAATTGGCGCATCAAATGTTTCTTCTGATTTAAGTTTCATTTGATACGACCCACTCATTATCCCAAGTGGTGTTTTTAAAGGACAAAAACTAGAATAAGCAAAGGTCATCCCGGGTTTTATTAAGGGTTGTATACCAATTACTCCAGGAC
>ENA-OSEY01001954-OSEY01001954.1-marine-metagenome-genome-assembly--contig:-NODE-1954-length-13708-cov-4.033747_pt1 | contig 13708 bp, 4 predicted proteins | sample MGYA00248465_ERZ534230 | MGnify/ENA primary metagenome ERZ534230 (study PRJEB26409, sample SAMN06344110) | marine metagenome | isolation source: Sea water from surface | place: Atlantic Ocean:Southern... | reverse complement strand
ACAGGCTGGATGCACAACAGAATTAGAATGGTTGTTGGATCTTTTTTAGTTAAACACTTAAGAATTAATTGGAAAGAGGGAGAAAAATATTTCAGAAATTGTCTCTTAGATTTTAATGAAGCAAATAATGTTGCTCAATGGCAATGGGTAGCTGGATGTGGTGCTGATGCAGCTCCATACTTCAGAATTTTCAACCCTATTCTGCAGGGTGAAAAATTTGATAAACAAGGAGAGTATGTAAAAAAATGGGTCCCTGAACTAGAAAGAGTGCCATCAAAATTTATTCACAAACCTTGGGAATTAGATTTAAAATATCAAGAGGGAATTAAAACTATAATAGGAAAAGATTATCCAAAGCCAATTGTTATTCATGAAGAAGCAAGAGCTGCAGCTTTAAAAGCGTTTCAAAGTATAAAAAAAAATTAAAAACCACTCTCTCTAATAAGTAGTGAAAATATATTTCTAAAAAATTCTATGAATGGGCTATATCTATATCCATCAATATGGACATATCCTGGTAATTCAAATTCAATATTGGTCTTTGATACTATTTGAAAGTCAGCTGAATAATATGCTGTCTCTGGTCTATTTTCATACTCTGATTCTATATCATTTCTTACTGCAATAGGTCCATTATATGTTGATGATAACGAAAGGTAAGGCAAAGCGTTCACTGCGGAGTAATCTAATGATTTAGAAATTAAATTAATTTTTTCATGAGTTCCATCACTCGGAATAAATACCGCTGCATTGTTCAATTTAAAACGGTCAATTTGATTTTCTTTTATAAATCCTTTTACCTGTCCTGTTCCGTATTTGACTATTCCAAACAATTCATTTCTATTATTTACCCATATACCATTTGATAAATTATCTAGATCTTTGATCGATCCATCAATGGGTGATTTTAATATCATCTTATCTTGTATTTTTAGCAAACCACTCAATTCGCTATTTACAGAAATAAGCCTTTGTTGAAGAGTTATGTATTGATCCATATTTCCAGCACTATCACTTAATCGATTTAGTTTTGTTTTAATCAATTCTAACTTAGTTCTAGTAGAATTAATTTGATCCTCTAATTTAGGAGAATAAAATTCTATAATAGATTGACCTTCTTTAACTTCATCATCATTTTTTACCATTATGTTTTTAATTTGTGCAGGATAAGGAGCATATATTTTAGAATATTGTTCAGAAATAAAAACAGCCGGTATTTTTAATGATGATTTCCATGGAGCAAATAAAAGCAAAGATAAAGTAATTAAAAATATAAGTAATCTGAAAGTTTTTATATTAAATTTGATATCTTTTTTAAGAAGTAACCATTGTTTCATTTCTCTTACTATTGGTGCCATAATGAACCAATAAATTTCAATCACAAATAAAATAATACCTAAAACTTTAAAAGCAAAATGGTAAACCAACAAAGCAATTCCAATAAATAAGAAAAATCGATAAATCCAAGTTGACCATGCGTAGATTATAAATAGCCATCTTCTAGATGGGTTTAATTCCTCTGGAGGACTATGGTTCAGTCCAAATAAGGTTTCTCTTACTTGCCATCTTGCTAATGCAAATGACCTTGGTTGTAAATTTTCAGCTTTTAACCAATCAGCAAAAACATAATATCCATCAAATCTCATAAACGGACTAACGTTAATCACCAATGAGGAAATCCAGCTTGTAGTTGCTATAAAAAAGGCTACACTTTTAAGACCACCATCTGGTAATACTGCCCAAGCAAAAGTTGCAATTAAAGCAAGATGTAATTCTGTTAAAATACCTGCAAAATTGATTAGGAGCCTTTCCTTATGATTTCTTAGTCGCCAAGCATCTGTTGTATCGGTGTATAAAAATGGAAAGAATACTAAAAACGCTATTCCAATAGCTGATACTCGACAGCCAAAGTGTTTTGCAACAAATGCATGTCCTAACTCATGTAAGCATTTTACAAAAATTAAGGTGACAAGATAAAGTAACAAACCATTGAAAGTAAAAAAATACATAAATGTTTTTGCGAAACTTTCATATTGTTGAATAACTAAAAAAATTCCAATGAAACCAAAAAAATAAATTAGGTTTCTAAAATTTTTTGATCCTAAATTCTTAACTTTTGAAATGAATTTATTCAAAAATTCATCTGGTTTAAATAATGGTATCTTAAAGAATAAATAGCTATGAATTAAATTTAGCAACCAATGTTTTTTAAGACTATTTTTTTGTTGAGAAAGTAAATTAACTCCTTGACCAAGTGGCTGAACAATTAAATTATTTAATTGTAGAAAATTTACGAAGCTTTTTATCTCATCAATATTTGTCTCTATGCCTTCAGAATTTATTTTCTTTTCAAAATCTTTTAATTCTACTCCTCCAGTCCAATTTTTAATCAAACGAAAAGCAGTGATCCCCAAGGTAAAATATTTGTTTCGAATAGCATCATAAAGAAGCCATGCGGGTGAACCATCTTCTCTGCTGTTACCACGTAAAATTTCTAAATCTTGTCTTAAATGCGGGATTATCATACTCCAATTAACTGCCTCATAAATGTTATTGGTTTTCTGAATAAATAATAAAAAACAGATACTTCTGAGCCATACACTTTAGCTGTTCCTCTTAAACCAATACGAGGTAATTTATTTGCATCTCCTTCATAACTTGCTGTCAATTTATATGATAATATTCCTTCAGGAGACAACGAGGGTTGATAAGATGCTCTTAATAATTTTCCCTCCAAAGATTTCATTGGATTTATATCCAAAAAAACTTTTACCAAACTATTTTTTTGGATCACTAAAGAGTCTTTAACTGGTAACCATATTAAAAATTCGATTTCATTTTGATTTGCAATAGTTATTATTTTTTCACCTACAGAAACTGGTCTTCCCTGCCACTCAGATTTTCTGTCAACAATAGCTATTCCATTTTGTGTTGAGTAAATTTTAGAATTCTTTAATCTTTTTGTTACTGAATTTAATTCAGCTTTTTTTAAATCAACCTGAGCAGCTAATTCTGCAATTCTTGCTTTTTCTTTTGTATCAGAAAAAGATGATTGGCGACTTCGCAAAAGTTCTTTTTCTGCAATTTGTAATGATTGTTGTGCGAGATTATATTCATTATTTAAGTCCAAATCTTCAAGTAAAACAACTAAATCACCTGCACTTACTTTGTCATTATTATTAATAGTTATATTTTTTACAACTCCATCAAAAGGAGCTGTAACTAATTTTGGATTGGAAGGTACTACGTCAACTGGTGCAGTGCTAGACATTTTAATTGGTACAATTGAAATTATGATTAACAGAATAAGGGTTGACCAAAAAAGTTTACTTCCTAAATTTTTTTTAAAAAATTGATTAACAGAGGAGCCTGAGTTAAAAGTATTCTGAGCATGTCCAAAAGTATTCGCTAAATGAGTTAAAAGATCAATTTCATTCTCATTGAAAGTCTGATTTTTAGATAAAATTAAAAAACCTTGAAATCCCTGTTGGGCAGAAAATAATGGAACTTGTAAAATAAAACCTGGAATGTTCTTAGGTTTTTTAATTTTTAAAGATTTTGATGTTTTTTCAAGATCGATGGTTTGTATATCTTTAGTATCCCTGTGATCTTTGTGATTTATGATTTTTTCTAAGTAACTTATCAAAGGGGAAGTTCTATCAACTGTAGCTAAATCTGAAGTTGCTTTTACGCTGAAATTATTACTTGATGATTTTAATAAAAGAAATGAACTTATATAATCTACTAATTGTCTTGTTTCATTAACTATGACAAAATTTAATTCATCTTCAGTTTTTGCTTCACGGGTTTTTTTTTCTAAACCAATTAGCTTTGCAATTTTAATATTTTTATCTTCGCTCAAAATTTAACTGTCCCACTCATACCAGGTATTAAACCACCATATTTTTCATTAAACCTAGCTTTTAGTTTAATTGTTTGGCTAACAGCATCAACTGCTGCTCCTAAACTAATTATTTTGGCTTTTAAATTATCACCAGTTTCATCTATTTGAATTTCTACGTTGTGACCAGTTTTTAACCATTTTAGCCATGTGCTTGGCACTATTATTTCAGCTTCCAATAAGCCATCACCAACTATATCCATCAAAACTTGTCTTTCTTGAATTGTAGAAAAAATACTTGTGTAAACATCCATCACTTTTCCATCGTAAGGTGCGATTACTTTGCATCTTTTCACATTCAACGTAGAAATTTTTAATTCAGCTTTAGCTTTATTCATCGCTGATACTGATAATTGATATTGAAGTTTACCAATTGATCTCATTTCTAATAATTGTTTATCGTTTTCTAGCTGAATTTTTGCAGTTTCATAATTTGCTTTAATAACTTCATTCTGAGCTTTATATAATTCACAATCAAAGCTAATTAGGATATCTCCTTTTTTAAAAGCATCCCCTAATAAAAAATTTATCTTTTCAACTCTTGCTGCTATTTCACTTGAAATTGAAACTTTTTCTGTAGCTGATACTAAAGCTCTTGCCATCCTATCCTCTGCTAAAGCAAACATAGGTGACAAAAATATAATAATTGTTATTAAAACTTTCTTCATAGGATATTAAAATATTTCAAATTTTAGATTACAATACTACAAACTTCTTAGCAACTTATCGCCATAATCATCAAAGTTAACTTGTGCTTTTGCAAGCTGAGTATTTAGTGGCTCAAACGTAGTTTCAGGATCAGTTAATTTTTCAGTATTATTGTTTTGATTGTTAAAGTCTAATTGAACTTCTTTAATTACAACTTCACCACCTTCATTTTCTGATATTATTTTTAATTTAATATTTTCAACATCACTTGGTGGCTCCGCTATTATTTGTCCAGTAAACGGATCAATTTTTATCCACTCTGGAAGTTTTTGACCATCTTCTTGAACGATCTCAAATTCCTCAGAGTTTTGTGCTTTTACGATTGGTAATTCCAAGTAATATTTATTGTCAATTACTTGAGTTTCTACATTTAATATCTCGCTAGGTGCTATGTCTATAAATTCTGTTAATTTATTATTATTTAAAACATCTGTTGTTGTTTTATCAATAGAGCCTGCCTCATTAGTTGATTGTAATTGAACAGTTCCACTTGTATCTACATTTACTTTAGTTTTCTTCGCTTTCTTTATTTTTTTGAAAACATCTTTATCTTGTGCAAGTTTTTTTGGATCAATTACAACTGTAACTTTTTTTTGATTATTGTCTGAGTCTAGCGCAATAATTTTAAATTCTACTTTACCCATTCCCTTAGGAATATTAGTAGTTGTTTTTCCTGTTTTAGGATCAACTTTAATCCAATTAGGGAGAACTGATCCATCTTTCATTTCTCCGTAATATTTATTCATTTCTTTTCCTTCATCATTGAAAACTTTAAATTTAACTTTCATACCATCTTTAGTGTACTTAGCTTTTAAATTTTCAATAACTGCTGAGTCATCACCTGTAGAAATTGACTCAGATTCTGCAACAAGATCAACTAATCTTAATCCCTGGTTAAATTCAGCTCCATCTCTTTGGCTTGAAGGAGGCAACTCAAGTTCTGGTGTATCAATTTTTTCAGATCTTCTTTGTCTTTTTTCTCTTCTCTCTTCCTTATTTTTCTTACCTTTATTATCTGACTCATTTTCGTTTTCAGACTCATTATCTGTATCCGGATCTGAAATATTTGTATTATCTGATTCATTACCTCCAGTTTTTGGAGGGAATGTAATTGTAAATTTCATTAAAGCAGTATCAGTAGAATTTCCGTCTGTAATAGTGTACCAAAAATAATCATGGACAGGTGCTGCACCAGCATTTTTAGTTTCATCGGCTGTTATCGTACTACTTATAGTATATGTATAACTTCCATCTGCATTTAATTTTAATGTACCATATTCCCCTGTTATTTCGCTACCTGCTGTAAAAGTAGTACCAGTTCCTTCTGTAGATCCTGCTGCAAAATTTGTAATAGTTAGAGAGTCTCCATCACCGTCTACATCATTTGCTTCAGCATCGCTTGCGCCATTGGCAACAGTTGTAGAACCATCTGTTGTAGAAAGAGTAATGTTATCATCAGTTGCAGTTACAGTTTCATTAATTCCTGTTACTGTAAAAGTAATAGTGCCAATATCTATTGCTTTGCTTCCTGCATTTGTTTCATCATCTCTTACTTTATAAGAAAATGTATCAGTAGCAGTAGCTCCGTCAGCAAGTGCAATAGTTGCAGCATTTCCTGTTACATCATAAGAATAAGATCCATCTTGATTTAAAGTAAAGGTTCCATAAGTTCCAGATATAGCTGAACCAACATTTTGATTAGCTAGAGATGAGCCTTCAGCACCAGTACCAACTCCTCGAACTCTCAAATCAGATGTACTATCATCACTATCGGTATCATTAGTTGTTACACTGCCAGTTGCTGCAGAAGCTCCTGCAGTAATAGTATCTGTATCATCAACTGCAACTGGTGCTGCGTTAACTGATATATTCATTGTGTAGGTGGCTGAACTAAAGACAGTCCCATCATGAACTTTAAAAGTAAAAGTATCATCATTTTCAGAATTTGCGTTAGGGGTATACTTAATATTATCAAAATTAGAGATAGTACTATTAGCAGTTATTGTATTTCCATTACCAACTTTTGTTAAGGTTCCATAAGTTGGTACAGACATAATTTTTACTTTAGTAAAAGTATCATTGTCATCGACATCAGAAAAATTAAATTCTGATCCACTATCTGAAAATCTATAAGTTATGTTTAAGCTTGTTCTTGCGCCATGGGTTGAATCAGTATTATTTTCATTTATGTAAATAGTTTTGTCGGCTGCGGTTGGAGCATCATTAGTTCCTGTAACTGTAATAACAATTGTTGCAGTATCTGTTCCACCATTTCCATCTGAAACTGTATAAGTAAAGCTATCAGTTGCAGTTTCTCCTGTTGCTAAATCATCGGCTGCACTTTGGTCTGCAACATAAGTATAAGTTCCATCTGCACCAATAACTAGTGTTCCATAAGTTCCTGTTACTGAAGTTCCGTTTGATTGATTTGTTCCAGAAGTTACACTTGAATTAGATCCACCTGTTACTGCAATTTGAGTTATTTCTAAAGAACTTACAGTATCATCGCCATCTGCATCAGTGTCATTATTTTGAATTACACCGTTAGCTGCATCAGAAACTGTAACAGTTGCGTCTTCGTTTACACTTGCTGTATCATTTGTAGCAACAGGAGCATTATTAGTTCCTGTTACTGTAATTATTAATGTAGCTGTATCTGTTCCACCATTTCCATCTGATACTGTATAAGTGAAACTGTCTGTTGCGGTTTCACTTGCATCTAAAGCATCAGCTGCGTCTTGGTCTGCAACATATGTATATGATCCATCAGCACCAACAACTAAAGTACCGTATGTTCCTGTAACTGAAGTTCCATCTGAAGAGGTTGTGCTACTAGTAACGCTAGAGTTTGATCCACCTGTAACAGCAATTTGTGAAACTGTTAAAGTATCTCCATCTGCATCTGTATCATCTGCAACTAAAAGTCCTGATCCAGAAGTTTGGCTAACTGTTGCATCAGCAACAACAGCATCTGTATCATTAACTCCAACTGGTGCATCATTTACCGGTGTTACGTTTACCGTCATAGTATTTGAAGAAGAGCTATAAGCAGTGCCATCGCTTACTTGGAAGCCAAATGAAGTATACGAAGTACCATTTTCATTGGCATCTGGAACAAATCTTAATTTATTATTACTAATATCTGTTGCAGTAATTTCTTGGTTTAATGTTACATCTACCCAAGCTGATCCATTATAATATTGTAAAGCACCATTATCTTCTAATGATGTAATTTTAATTTTATTTAAAGCCCCACTATCATCATCGTCGCTGAAATTAAATTCGCTTGTTGAAAATACGTGATTTGTATCTTCTAGAGTTGTAACAGTGTTATCAGATGCAGTTGGAGCATCATTAACTCCTGTAACAGTAATTGTGATATCTGCTGTAGTTGTTGCACCTGTTGTATCTGTCACTGTGTATGTAAATACATCTGTAGCTGTATCACTTGCATCTAAATCATCTGCAGCTGATTGGTCGGCTGTATAAGTATAAGTACCATCAGCTCCTATAGTCAGCGTTCCATAAGTTCCAGTTATTGATGTTCCATTACTGTTATAAGTACTACTGCCTGCAACACTTGAGTTTGAACCTCCACTAGGTTTAATTTGTGTAATGACTAATGACGATGCACTATCATCAGCATCAGCATCTGTATCGTTATCTTGTATCACTCCGCTTGCAGCTGAGGAAACTGTTAACGTTGCATCTTCATTAACAGAACCTGTGTCATTGGTTGCAGCTGGAGTATCATTTGTTCCTGTAACTGTAATAATTAATGTAGCTGTGTCTTCTCCACCTTTTCCATCAGAAACTGTGTAAGTAAAACTATCGGTTGCGGTATCACCTGCATCTAAAGCATCTGCTGCACTTTGGTCTGCAACATAAGTATAAGAACCATCAGCTCCAACTACCAATGTTCCATATGTTCCTGTAACTGATGTTCCATTTGTACTATTTGTACCACTAGATACAGCAGTATTAGATGCACCTGTAACTGCAATTTGTGAAACTGTTAAAGTATCTCCATCTGCATCTGTATCATCTGCAACTAACAGTCCTGATCCAGATGTTTGACTAACTGTTGCATCTTCATTAACACTATCAGTATCATTTACACCTACTGGGGCATTATTATTATCACTGACAGTAATAGTTAATGTTGCTGTGTCTGAAGCAGTTCCATCTGAAACTATATAAGTGAATACATCAGTTCCTGCGCTTGATCCTGCAACGTAAGAATAAGAACCATCAGAGTTAATAGTTAGAGTACCAAACTGACCTGTTACAGTTTCAGTATTACTTGAAAAAGTTGTTTGTGCACTTCCACCAGCAGTAGTTGCTGTAATACTTGTTACAGTCAAAGAAGAACTAGCATCCGCATCAGTATCATCTGAAACAACTGTTCCCTCACTGTTAGTAGTATTTGTTACTGTTGCAGTTACTAACACCCCATCTGTATCATCGACTGCAACTGGTGCATCATTTACTCCAGTAACTGTAATAATTAATGTTGCAGTATCTGAAGCATATCCATCATAAACTGTATAAGTAAAACTTTCGGTTGCAGTATCACCTGCATCTAAAGCCTCGGCTGCTGCTGTATTTGCAGTATAAGTATAAGAACCATCAGCTCCAACAGTTATTGTACCATAAGTTCCAGGATATGATGTTCCATTTGCATGAGTTGTTCCAGAGGTTACAGAGAAACCCAAATTACCAGCTTTTCTTATTTGTGTTACTCTTAAAGAAGAACTGTCATCTCCATCCGTATCGTCTGCAACTAACAATTCTGATCCCGAACTTTCAGTGATAGTTGCATTTTCATTAACAGCGTCAGTATCATTAACGGCAACTGGATCATCATTGATACCTGTAACTGTAATAACTAATGTAGCTGTGTCTGTTTCACCTTGTCCATCTGTAACTGTATAAGTAAAACTATCGGTTGCGGTGTCCCCTGCATCTAATTCATCTGCAGCTGATTGGTCAGCTGTATAAGTATAAGAACCATCGGCACCAACAACTAAAGTACCATATGTTCCTGTTATAGAAGTTCCATTTAAAAAAGTTGTTCCTGAGCTTACAGTTGAATTTGATCCACTAGTTGGTTTAATATGTGTTACTGTTAAGGTATCACTATCAGGTTCTGTATCATCTGCAGTTAGTAAACCTGAGCCATTTCTTTGAGTAGTTGTTCCATCTTCATTAACACTATCAGTATCATTAACTGCACTTATATCCTGACTTGGAATAACTGTAATTGTAAGTGTTGCTGTGTCTGTAGCAGTTCCATCTGAAACTGTATAAGTAAATACATCTGTTACATTAGAGTCTCCTGCATCAAAGCTCGATATATTTGAATTTGCAACATATTTGTAACTTCCATCTGAACCTATCGTTAAGGTACCATATGTTCCTGAAACTGAAGTTGCAGATCCATTGTCATATGTAACATCAGTTACTGAGGTTGCAGAACCTGCCCCACTATGCTGAATAGCTGTTATAGTTGCAGTTGAACTTGCATCAGCATCAGTATCATTGTCTGTTATATCCCCTGTATTACTTCCAGTACTTGTACCAGAAACAGCTGAACCACTATTTGCAACAGTTAACGTTCCACCTTCTTTAATGTGACCTGTATCATTAACTGCTGATGGAGCATCATTAACTCCAGTTACTGTGATAATTAATGTTGCAGTATCTGTAGCAGTTCCATCTGATACTGTATAAGTGAAACTGTCTGTTGCAGTATCACCTGCATCTAATGCCTCTGCTGCAGTTGTGTTTGCTGTGTAAGTATAAGCACCATTAGCTCCAACAACTAAAGTACCATATGTTCCTGTAATAGAAGTTCCATTTGCATGAGTTGTTCCTGAACTTACAGCAGAATTAGATCCACCTGTGACTGCAATTTGTGTAACTGTTAAAGAAGAACTGTCATCTGCATCTGTATCATCTGCAACTAATAATTCTGATCCCGAACTTTCAGTTATTGTTGCATTTTCATTAACAGCATCTGTATCATTAACTGCAACTGGATCATCATTGATACCTGTAACTGTTATTATTAAAGTCGCTGTAGCTCCGTCTGCTGTATATGTAAAACTGTCTGTTTCCGTATCGCTAGCATCTAAAGCATCAGCTGCTGATTGGTCAGCTGTATAAGTATAAGAACCATCTGCTCCAATAGTTAAAGTACCATAAGTTCCAGTTACTGATGTTCCATCTAAATAAGTTGTTCCAGAGCTTACAGTTGAATTTGATCCACCAGTTACTTTTATATGTGTTACACTTAAACCGCTTGTGTCAGCTGCATCATCATCTAATACATCAGCTTGAGCACCTGTTTTAGTAACAGTTGCATCTTCATTTACAGTGTCAGTATCATTTACAAGAACAATAGAGCTTGCTACTGTAAAAGTGATAGTACCTACATCGTAAGCAAATGAACCTGAGTTAGTTTCATTGTCACGAGTTGTATATGTAAAAGTATCAGTAGCAGTACTACCATAAGTAATATTATTTGTTGAGCTTGCTGCATAAGTATATGTTCCATCTGCGGCAATAGTTAATGTACCATACGTTCCAGCAATTGCAGATCCAACTCCTGTATCATTTGTTATAATTGAATTATTAGAACTCTCATTTCCTGAAGCAACACCTGTAACAACTAATACACTATCAGCATCATCACTATCAGCAACACCGTCATGAACATCACCTGTACTATTGTTACCTGCAGCTACAGTTGTACCAACAGTAGTATCTGTAACATTTGGAGCAGCGTTAACTGAAATAGTCATTGTATAAGCTGATGAACTATAAACAGTTCCATCATTTACTTTAAAGCCAAAGGTTACATTACTTTCTGAGTTTGCAGCTGGCGTAAATCTTAAATAATTGTTTCCAATATCTGATGCTGAAATTTCTTGGTTTAATGTAACATCAACCCATGACGAGCCATTGTAATGTTCTAGGGCTCCAGCACTTTCTAAAGTTGTAATTTTAACTTTAGATAAACTATCACTATCAGCGTCTGAATAATTAAAGTCTCCAGCAGCAAAGATTTTTGTAATATTTGCTGGAGTTCTATCTCCTGCTGAAGATACTTGGTTGTTTTCATTTATATATACCGTTGAGTTTGAAGCAGTAGGAGCATTATTGTCAGATTGTCCTATAATAGTAATAGTTATTGTTGCTGTATCTGTTGTTACTCCATCTGTTACTGTATAAGTAAAGACATCAGTAACAGTTTCTCCACTATCTAAGCCAGTAATATCATTGCTTGCTGTATAAGTGTAACTTCCGTTAGCTTCTAAATCTAAAGTACCATAATAACCAACAACTGAATTAGATCCTGCAGTACCAGAATTACCATTACCTGACGATGCACTGCCGCCAGATGTATTAGTTGCACTTGTGTGTGAATATGACGTTGCAGTTAAAGTATGACTAGTTGAAACTGTACTACCAGCTTGAGTGACTTGATCTGTATCGTTATCAGTTATATCTCCACTATGACTTCCACTTGATGTTCCAGAAACTGCTGATGCTGAATTTGAAACACTTAATGTATCTCCTTCATTAATGTAACCTGTATCAGCAACTGCTGATGGTGGACTGGCTCTTGTAATAATTCTTAGAAAATCACCATGAAGACCATTGTCAGCACCTACACTAATTGTTTTATTAGAGTTTGAAATTATAAAATAATCTTTTGAACCTGCAATACCAGGTCCCACATAACTACTACTTGCACCATTATACCATTCAAGTGTTCTCTTAGATACTTTTGTACCACTGCTATCCGGATAAGTGGCACCACTTTTAGAAATACCAGACATAAAAATTGTATTATCCCACTCAGTAAAAACTCCTAAAATTTCATGTTCAAAAGTTACTTGACCTCTATCACTAAATGCTCTTCTATTTTCAACATCATTAAGATAAAGCATGTAAACATTTATAGGATTTGATGAGCTTGGTGTAATTGATGATGTTGCAGCACTTACGTCAAATGACAATGAAGAACCAGATGTCACTACAGATCTTTCTTGAGTAATAATAAACTTATTTGAACTACTTTGTTGACCATTATTATTACCTGAGCCTGACTGAGCTTTAAAATTTGTTGCTGAATGATTTTCTTCAGTAGTACTTGTATCAATTGATGCAATACCGTAAGCATCAGCAGTTCCAAGAGAGTGGTTATATTCTAGTGCTTGAACATTTTTTGTTTCAATTATTCCGATTTTTTTCTCTAATACCCAGTCTCCACCATTTCCAGTAATATCATCTGATGCTGCAATATCCGCTTTAGTAATTTTTGAAATTCTTTTAATTAAATTCTCACCTTTTTCATTGGCTGCAACGTTACAACCATAGAATAAAATATCGCCATTCGAGGTTAAAGTTTGCCCAATATTTTTTAAAGTTGAATTATAATTATCTAAATTTTCATTTGAAAGAAGTGCATTACCAAATAATATCTGCCCAGCACTACCGTGACCAATTATATGAATGGCAGAATAATTTTTTTCACCTTCTAAGGTTTGCTCAATTTTCTTAAACCCATCTTCATTTCCGTTGATTAAAACAACTTTTGTATTTTTATCAAATGAGCTTGTTAAACTCTCGTAATCTGTGATTTGAGTATCAATAAATACAATCTGTTTTTTTCGAGCTTTGTCCCTTGTTATATTTATAAAGGGTAAATCATTAGAATCAGACGTCTTTACTTCTTTAAATTTAGCTATTTCTTTTACATTTTTTGTTGATAATTTTTCTTTATTACTCTCGTCAACTATATCTAAAAATGTAGATGCTCCCGCTCCATCGAGCATGATTCTTTGTTCCAGTGCCTCTATGAAGAATTTTTTTTTTGGCATAGGAATAAAAATTATTTTTTACTAAATTGTTGATTTTTTTTATCTATCTTTTTTGGAAGATGGAATGTTTCGTTATTCAAAATTGAATTTTGATTAAAAGAATTATTAATTTCATTTAACTCATCTGAGAATTGAAATAGTTTTTTTTTAAATTTTTCAACTTTTTCTAATTTTTTTAATTTAATTAATCTTTTCTCTTCTTCAATTT
>ENA-OSEY01001953-OSEY01001953.1-marine-metagenome-genome-assembly--contig:-NODE-1953-length-13709-cov-15.218163_pt1 | contig 13709 bp, 25 predicted proteins | sample MGYA00248465_ERZ534230 | MGnify/ENA primary metagenome ERZ534230 (study PRJEB26409, sample SAMN06344110) | marine metagenome | isolation source: Sea water from surface | place: Atlantic Ocean:Southern... | reverse complement strand
CCCTTGTAATGATGATAAAAGAACTCTTCTTAGGGCATTACCTAATGTAGTACCAAAACCTTTTTCCAATGGTTCTATAACAACAGTTCCAAATTTTTTATTATCACTTATTTTATAATCAACTTTGTTTGGTTTGACTAATGTTATCCAATTATTCTCTATCAATTTTAACTCCTATAAATTTAGTTTATACTCTTCGTTTTTTCTTAGGCCGACATCCATTATGTGGGAGCGGTGTCACGTCTTTAATATTATTAATAATAAATCCTATATTTTGTAGAGCTCTTAAGGCGGACTCTCTACCAGAACCTGGTCCTTTCATGAGGACGTCAAGTTTTCTCAGACCAATATCATAGGCTTTTTTTCCAGCAGCGTCTGTTGCTATTTGTGCAGCATACGGTGTTGATTTCTTTGAACCCCTAAAACCCATAGAACCACTTGATGACCAAGATACTGCGTTACCACTTGTATCGGAAATTGTTACAATAGTGTTATTAAAAGAACTTTTTATGTGAACTACACCGTTTTGGCCAAAGTTTTTTTGGATTTTTTTTTATCAGAAGTTTTTTTTTCGTTTTTTGGCATTTTATTTTGTTACTTTTTTCTTTCCTGCAATTGCTACTGCTTTACCTTTTCTTGTTCTTGCATTTGTATGAGTTCTTTGACCTCTGGTTGGGAGTTGTTTTCGATGCCTTAAACCGCGATAGCAACCTAAATCTTTAAGTCTTTTAATATTTTGAGATACTACTCTTCTAAGGTCACCCTCTACAGTATAGCTTTCATCTATTGATTTTCTTATTTTAGAAATTTCATCCTCAGAAAAATCTTTTATTCTCTTAGTTGGGTCTAAGCTATTTGCTTTTAAAATATCCATAGCATACTTAGGACCTATTCCATGAATATATGTTAGAGAAACTAATGCTCTTTTATTAACTGGTAAATTTACACCTGCTATTCTTGCCAATTGAGAACTCCTGAATGGGTGAAATTATTAAAAAAGCATTTAAAAGTCAATATAAATTACCTCATTTAAATCCAAGTTTATCAACGATTTTGGCAGTTACAGTACTGATTTCATCGTTAGCTTGTATATCAGTTACTTGATAATTTTTTTTTAATGAATTTAGTATTTCTTGATGAGATTTTTTATAAATTTGTAATCTTTTTTCAAAAAAACTGTCATCCGCCCTAGATTCTTCCAAAGACCTTTTTTTAATTCTCTGAAGAAGTTGATCATCATCAACCTCAAAGTTGATAATACTTAAAACTTCGTTCACAAATATTTCAACAAGTGAGTCAGCTTGTATTGAACTTCTAGGAAATCCATCAATTAAAATCTGTTCGTTTGTCAATGTGTTAACTTTTTCTTTTAATACTGAAATTACAACTGTGTCTTCAATTAAGTCACCATTATCCATTTTATTTTTAATTTCTTTTCCCAAAACACTCTGGTCTTGAGATTTCTCTTTCAACAGTGAGCTAACAGTTAAAATATTAAGATCAGGTAAAATAGTATCTTTTAAAATATTCGCTTGTGTGCCCTTACCACAACCAGGGGGGCCAATAAATACTATAACCATTTACTTTTATAAATTTTATTTTTACTTAATAATTTTTCATATTGAGATGAAAATAATTGTGTTTGAATCTGTGAAAAGAAATCCATTGCCACAATAACGACTATCAAAAGACTTGTGCCTCCTAAATAAAAAGGAACTGATAGTCTAGCAATTAAAAATTCAGGAATTAAGGCAATTAAACCTAAATAAATAGCACCTACAAAAGTTAGCCTATATATAACATGTTCTAAGTAAGTAGCTGTTTGCTCACCTGGTCTATAACCTAAAACAAAACCTCCGTTGTTTCTTAAATTTTCTGCCTGTTCTTTAGGGTTGAAAACAATACTAGTATAAAAAAATGCAAAGAAAACAATCAAACCAAAGAAAAACGCCATGTACAGTGGTTTTCCATGAGATAGGTAAAATCCTAAACTAGATAGGAAACCAGAACTTTCAGGTGAAAAATTAGAAATAGTATTGGGAAATAGTAACAATGATGACGCAAAAATAGCAGGTATAACACCAGAAATATTTATTTTTATTGGTAAATAAGAAGATTGACCTCCAAATACTTTATTGCCTACTTGGCGTTTTGGATATTGAACTAATAACCTTCTTTGAGCTCTTTCTATAAATACAATTATTACTATTAGTATGAGAAGTAAAAAAATTATTGATATAATTGCAATAGCTGATAGAGCTCCAGTTCTTCCAAGTTCAAATGTGTTGAAAATAGCAAAAGGAAGATTAGCTACGATTCCTGAGAAGATTATAATTGAAATTCCACTTCCAAATCCATTTTCAGTTATCTGTTCACCCAGCCACATTAAAAATATAGTTCCAGATGTCATTGTTATAACTGCAGAAATTTGAAAGAAAGCTACACTTCCTAAAGTTGGATCTACTGTATCTGATAAATTTAGTATACCATTTGAAATACCATAACTTTGGAAAAGTCCTAAAACTATTGTTAAATATCTTGTGTATTGTTGAATTTTTTTCCTACCTTGAGTGCCCTGTTCTTTAAGAGCTTTTAAACTATCAAAGGATGACTGCATTAGTGTCATTATAATAGATGCTGAAATATATGGCATAACCCCTAACGTAAATATAGACATACGCATTAAAGCTCCACCAGAAAACATGTCGAATATTCCTAAAATTCCCCCACGATGTTGTTCAAATATTTGTTCTAAAACAGCTGAGTTAATACCAGGGACAGGAATATATGTTCCAAGACGATAAACAGCTATTGCAAATAAAACAAAACCTAATTTTTTAAATAAGCCTGAGCTTTTTATTGCTTCGCTATAGTCAATATTTGGTACTTTTATATTCATAATCTAAAATTATGATGTAGATCCACCTAGTTCTTCTATCCTTTTTTTGGCACCAGGAGTAACCTTAAAATTTTTAAATTGAAGTTTCTTTTTAAACTGAATTGAGTCGATTAGTTTAATTGATTTTTTATGATCTTTCTTTTTTAAGAAACCCTCTTGTATTAAAAAATTATTATCAATTAAAGAATTTTCTTTAAACTTATTAAAACTTACTAAAGACAAAGTTAAAGATTTAGGATTTATTTTTTTTAATGAATTAAAACCTCTTTTTGGAGTTTTTCTATAAATAGGCATTTGACCACCCTCAAAATTTCTAACAGCAACACCTGACCTAGATTTTTGCCCTTTGTGACCCCTACCAGCTGTTTTTCCTAATCCAGAACCAATTCCTTTACCTTTTCTTTTTCTATTTGTTTGGCGTTGTTTTGAAATTTGATTTATCATTCTTAGTTTTCTCTTTTACTAATTACAGAATTTATCTCTATGCTTCTTCTGGCAGACACTGATTTTGGTGTATTGATACTTTTTAAAGCTTTAATTGTTGATCGAACAATATTGTGTGGATTTTTTGTTCCAATAGCTTTAGATACAACATCCGAAATGCCCAATGCCTCAAAAATAGCTCTAGATGGGCCGCCAGAGATTATACCTGTTCCTTTTGGAGCAGATCTTAAAATTACTGTGCTTGAGGAAAATTTAGCTTTTACATCATGGTGAATAGTTCTACCCTCTCTTAAAGGAATTCTAACCATAGTTTTCTTGGCTTCTTCAGATGCTTTTCTAATTGCTTCAGGTACTTCTTTAGCTTTTCCTGATCCAAAACCAACTCTACCTTGTCCATCACCACTTACAACAAGGGCAGCAAATCCAAATCTTCTTCCACCTTTGACAACTTTAGATACTCTTCTAACTGAAATAAGCTTTTCTATTAATTCTTTATTTGTATTGTTTTCTAACATTAAAACGATAAACCCTTTTCTCTTGCTGCATCAGCTAATACTTTAAGCCTTCCATGATACTTATATGACCCTTTATCAAATTTTACTTCTTTAATACCTTTTTCTATAGCTAGTTCGGCAATTTTTGAGCCAACGATTTTAGCTACATCAACTTTTTTTTGTCCCTCAGCTTTCTCTAATTTAACTGAAGAAAATGAGCATAATGTTTTATCATTACTCTCAGATAATACTGAAGCATAAATGTGTTTGGAGGATCTAAAAACTAAGAGTTTATGTTTTTTTATATTATTCAATTTTTTTCTAACTCTTAATTTTCTACGAACAGCTCTAGTTTTATCTTTATTCATTATTTTTTCTTACCTTCTTTTCTATAAATTCTTTCACCTTCATATCGAACACCCTTACCTTTATAAGGCTCTGGCTTTCTAAATGACTTGATTTCAGCTGCAACTTGACCAACTAATTGTTTACTTGTGCCAGTAACTACCACAATATTTTTTTCAACTTTTATAGAAATACCCTCAGGAATTTCAAAGTTGATATCGTGACTAAAACCAAGTGATAAGACGAGCTTTTTTCCAGAAACATTAGCTTTGTATCCAGTTCCAATTAGTTCAAGTCTTTTTTCAAATCCTTTTGAATTACCAATAATTTCATTCTTAACATTTGCATAAATAGTTCCAAGAAGTGCTTTATTTTCTCCAGAGAAATGTAAAAGATTATCTTTATGGTCAACTTTAATTCCAACAGGAAGAACAGTTGATGATTTTCCCAACTTACCTTCAAAATTAATTTCGTTATCATTCATAGAAACTTTTATATCTTCAGGGATATTAATTGGGTTTCTTGCTAATCTTGACATATTTTAGAAAACGCTTATTAGCACTTCCCCTCCTACTTTTTTTTCCCTTGCATCGGAGTCAGACATTACGCCCTTTGAGGTTGATAAAATTGTAGTACCTAAACCTCCGATAGTCTTAGGAATTTCATCTACAGAACTATAAACTCTACAACCTTGTTTTGTAATCTTTTCAATTTTGTTAATTAACGGTGAGCCTTTGTAATATTTTAGTGTAATTGAAATATCTTTCTTTGTATCACCTAAAATTTCAAAATTGTCAATATATCCCTCTTTTTTGAGCACATCACAAACATTAACATTTAATTTTGAAAATATCGCTTTAACTGAAACTTTATTGGCTTTTTGGCCATTTCTTATTCTTGTAATCATATCTGCTAGTGTGTCACTCATACTACCAACTCGCTTTCGTTAAACCTGGTATTTGACCCTTACCAGCCATATCTCTGATAGCTATTCTAGATAAATTAAATTTACTATAAACACCACGAGGCCTACCAGATAGGAAACATCTGTTTCGGTATCTTATTCTTGATGAATTTCTAGGTAAGGACTCAAGTTTCATTTGTATCTTTACTCTTTCTTCAAATGGTAAATCTTTATTGGATAAAAGGCTTTTTAATTTTTTTCTTTTTTCACTGAGTCTATCAATCAGTACTTTTCTATTTATATTTTTTTGTATTGCGCTTTGTTTTGCCATGGTTAATTCAGAAATGGAAAGTTCATTAATTTTAAAAGTTCATACCCCTCTTTGTCATTATTTGCAGAAGTGGCAATAGTGATATCAAAACCGAAGATATTTTCAACATTTTCAACGCTAATTTCAGGAAAAATAATATGATCTTTAATACCTATGGTAATGTTACCTTGGCCATCAAATGACTTTTTGTTATAACCTCTGAAATCTTTAATACGAGGCATAGCAATATTTACTAGTCTATCGTAAAACTCCATCATCATATTTTTTCTAAGAGTAACAGAAAGTCCTACTGGCATTCCTTTTCTAACTTTAAAGGAGGCAATAGCTTTTTTTGACATTCTAACAACTGGTGATTGACCAGTTATAAGAGATAAATCTTTTTTTATTTTTTCAATAGCTTTGTTATCCTCTTTAATAGCTCCGATACCCGCGTTGATTACTATTTTTGATATTTTTGGTACAGCAAGCTTATGAGATATTTCTAGATTTTTGGCTAACTGATCAGAGACATTGAAAAGTTCTTGAACTGAATTTGACATTAGTATTTGTCTCCTGATGATTTTAAAATTCTAATTTTTTTTCCACTTTCAATTTTGAAACCTACTTTAGAAGATTTTTTAGATTTCGAGTCATAAGCTAAAATATTTGAAATATGAATTGGCATTTCTTTATCAACAATACCTCCTTTAGACTCTTGAGATGGCTTTTGATGTTTTTTACTTACGTTAACACCAGATATCACAACTTTATCAGCAGAGTTTATGATTTTTGAAATCTTTCCAATCTTACCTTTGTCTTTACCGACTCTCACGATAACTTCGTCACCTTTTTTGTATTTTTTAATCATTATAATACCTCAGGAGCTAAACTAACTATTTTCATCATATTTCTTTTTCTAAGCTCTCTTGTAACGGGTCCAAAAATTCTTGTTCCAATTGGTTCATTTTGTTTGTCTAAAAGAACAGCTGCATTAGAGTCAAATTTAATTGATGTACCGTCTTCCCTAATTAATGGCTTTTTTGTTCTTACTATAATTGCTCTTTGTACTTCACCTTTTTTAACTTTAGATCTTGGAATAGCATCTTTGACTGAAACAACAATAATGTCTCCTATTCTTGCATATCTTCTTTTTGATCCACCGATAACTTTTATGCAGCTTATTAATCGTGCTCCAGAATTATCTGCTACTTGTAAATTTGACTCTGCTTGTATCATTATTTAATAACTTCCCATGATTTATTTTTAGAAATAGGTCTAGTTTCTTGAATTCTTACAGAGTCTCCCACAATAATTTTATTGTCACTGTCATGAGCAAGGTACTTTTTTGAGACTCTTATTATTTTTTTATAAACAGGATGGGTAGTCTGTCTTGTTACCAAAACAGATATGGTTTTGTCACCAGATTTTTTTACAACTTTTCCAGTTAAAATACGTTTAGGCATTTTTATTTAGCCTTTCTTTTGTTAATAGTGATGCGATTTGCTTTTTAACTTTTTTAAATTGAGAGGTATCTGTGAGTTGACCGCTTTTCTTCATAATTTTAAGGTTAAATAACTCTTTTTTTAAACTATTTATATCTTTATCAGCCATTAAAATTGATCCAATGATACGAATGTTGTTTTTACAGGTAATTTAGCAGATGCTAGTTCAAAAGCTTTTTTTGCTAAATGCTTGTCAACACCATCGACCTCAAACATTATAGTTCCCGGTTTTACTCTGCAGACCCATCTATCTATTGCGCCTTTTCCTTTACCCATTCTAACTTCTGCAGGTTTTGCTGTGACTGGTACGTCTGGGAAAACTCTAATCCAAAGTCTTCCAGCTCTTTTTAAAAATCTAGTGATAGCTCTTCTGGATGCCTCAATTTGCCTTGCTGTTACTCTTTCAGCATCTAACGATTTAAGTCCGTAATAACCAAATGTTAGTTCATAATTACCCTTGGCACTGCCGTGTATTCTTCCTTTGTGCTGTTTTCTATATTTTGTATTCTTCGGTAATAACATTAATTAGTTTTCTCTTTTTTATCATCTGATCTATTTGTTGTATTTTTACTCTCGCCTTTATAAAGCCAAACCTTAATTCCAATAATTCCATAAGTAGTTAAAGCTCGAGCAGTAGCGTAATCTATATCAGCTCTAAGGGTATGTAAAGGTACACTTCCCTCAGAAAACTTTTCTGATCTTGCAATTTCAGCGCCGCCCAGTCTACCGCCACATACAATTTTAATGCCCTTTGCACCAAGTTTAATTGCCGATAAACCTGATTTTTTCATCGCTTTTCTAAAAGCAACTCTCTTTTCAAGTTGTCTCGCAATAGAGTCTGCTACTAATGATGCGTCTGTTTCAGGTTTTTTTATTTCTTTTATATCTAATGAAATGCTCTTGTCAGATAATTTAGAAAGTCTATTTCTAAGTTTTTCAATATCCGCACCTTTTTTACCAATAAGAACCCCTGGTTTTGAAGTGTGAATTATAATTTTGAGATTTGCAGCAGCTCTTTCAATGATAACTGAACTTATTCCTGCTATTGAATAATTCTTTTCTATATAATTTCTAATTTTATGATCTTCTTTTAAGAAAGTAGAGTAACTTTTCTTTTCAAACCAAGTTGATTGCCAATATTTATTAATACCGACTCTTAACGAGGTTGGGTTAACTTTCTGTCCCATTATAATCTCTCCTCTAAAACTAAAGTTAACCTAGAAAAAGGTTTAATAATTTGAAAAGCTCTACCTTTACTCATTGGTCTAAATCTTTTCATCCTTAAACTTTTGCCAACGTAAGCTTCTTTCACAAAAAGTTTGTCAATGTCTAAATTGTTATTATTTTCTGCATTCGCAACAGCAGAATTTAAAGTTTTTAGTACTTCTTTACTTACTCTTTTATTTGAAAATTTCAAAATATTTAAAGCTGCATTAATATCTTTTTTTCTTATATCTTTAACAATTAAGTTAAGCTTTTGGGAGCTAGTTCTTATCATTTTATTGATTGCTTTTACTTCTTTAGACATAATTATTTTTTACCCTGGACCGCTTTCTTATCCCCTGAATGACCCTTAAAAACCCTAGTAGGCGAAAACTCACCAAGTTTATGGCCTACCATGTCTTCAGTTACGTAGACTGGTATAAAAGATTTACCATTATAAACGGAAATAGTTACTCCAACAAAATCAGGTATAATTGTTGATCTTCTTGACCATGTTTTAATTGGGGATTTTGAACTTTCTTCTTTTGATTTTTTAACTTTTTTGAATAGAGTTACATCAAAGTAAGGTCCTTTCCATACAGATCTTGCCATTACTTTTTAGCCCTTCTTGATATGATCATCTTAGATGTAAATTTAATTCTTCTTGTCTTCTTACCTTTTGTTTTCATACCCCATGGCGTTGAAGGGTGTCTACCACCCGATGTTCTTCCTTCTCCTCCACCGTGTGGGTGATCAACAGGATTCATTACAACACCTCTAACAGTAGGTCTTATACCTAGATGTCTTTTAATTCCGGCTTTACCAATTTTTTTGTTTTTATTATCTTGATTAGATACTACCCCTATCGTAGCCATACATTCACCATGGACTAGTCTGGTTTCGCGGGATGAAAGTTTAACCATTACATATTTTTCTTGTTCTCCTAGTACCTGTGCAAAGGATCCTGCTGATCTACATAGTTTACCACCAGCTCCTGGTTTTAATTCAATGTTATGTATAGAGGTACCAGTTGGTATATTTTTTATCTTCATCGCATTACCAGATGATATTTCTGTTTTGGCTGATGAAATAACCTTATCGCCAGTTTTTAAATCAGTAGGAGCAATAATGTATTCTTTTATATCTTGATAATTAATCAGCGCTATAAAGGCACTTCTATTAGGATCGTATTCTATTCTCTCTACTGTACCGATTTTATCAAATGTATTTCTTTTAAAATTTACTAGTCTGTATTTCTTCTTGTGCCCACCAGATCTATGTCTAATTGTAATCTTACCAGTATTGTTTCTACCAGAATTTGGTTGTAGGTCTTCTATTAAAGATTTTTCTGGGCGTCCCTTAAACAACTGTGACTTATCGATTTTAACTGTTTTTCTGTAAGAAGGTGTTGTTGGTTTGTAAGTTATCAGTCCCATATTAAACCTTGCCACTCATATCTATGGTATTACCCTCTTTTAGAGTAACTATTATTCTTTTAAGCTCTGATCTTGTACCTCTTTGACCCTTAAATACTTTGGGTTTGCTCTTAACATTTAAACTATTTAGCTTTTGAACTTTAACTTTATATATGTCTTCTATTGTCTTTTTTATATTAATTTTATTTGCATCGTTTCGGACTTCAAAAATGTACTTATTAAATTGAGCATTAGCTGTAGATTTTTCTGTAATGACAGGTTTTTTAATTAAATTAAGATCCATTTTAATTATTACCTATGTATGAATTATAAATTGTTGATTTTTTTGAAAATAAAACCATATCTGATTTTAATGCTGTATGGACTGAATAACTTTTATCTGAGAGAAAGTATATTTTTTTGTAGTTTTGAAATTTAATAATCAATTTATTTTCAGTTATATTACTAAGCACAAAAATAATCATTTTGTTTGGGTTTTTTTTTAACAAATCAGAGATATTTTTTTCATCTAACTTTTCCTCATCAAAGACAAAGAGTGATTTATTATTACTTTTACTAACTATTGATGAAACTATGGCGCTTTTTTTGACTTTTTTATTAACTTTGTACGAAACCACATGAAATTTTGGCCCAAAAGCTTTTCCCCCACCTCTTCTTTGAGTTGTTTTTTTGTTACCAGCTCTTGCATTTCCAGTTCCTTTTTGTTTAAAAAGTTTTTTTCCTGAGCCAGCAACTTCAGATCTATCAAGACTGTGATTATTTCCTTGTTTATGGGAATAGATTTTTTGTAATGATAAATGTAAAGCTTTTTCGGATATATTTTTATCTTTTAGTGTAATTTGTTCAAACATTTATTTAAAAACCTTCACTATAGATTTATTTTTTCCAGGAACAGATCCTTTGATAAATATTAATTTTTTATCTTGATCAATTAAAAGCACCTCTAAATTTTTAGTAGTTGTTAATTGATCACCTAAATGACCAGCCATTTTTTTTCCTTTGAACACCTTACCTGGATTCTGATTTTGACCTGTTGAACCATGAGCTCTATGAGAAATAGAAACACCATGTGTTGCTCTCATACCACTAAAATTATGTCTCTTCATAGCGCCGGCAAAACCTTTACCCGTTGATTTAGACTGTACCGAAACTTTATCACCAACTTTAAATTTAGGGTCAATTAAAGAGCCTACCTCTAGAAGTTCCTCGTCAGAATTTATTCTTTGTTCCTTAATTATTTTTTTTGGCTCTAAATTTAATTTATTGAATTCTTTTAATTGAGGTTTATTAAGTTTTTTTGGTTTAAGAAAACCTATAATATTTGCAAGATAACCATCTCTATCAATAGTTCTATTACCAACAACAGTACAACTATTGTAATCAAGAACTGTTGCAGAAACTCTAGTGCCGTTTTCATTAACAAATGAAGTTTGGCCAATTTTAGTGCTGATGATCATAATTAATTATTTTTTTATTTTTATATCGACATTAACACCAGATGCTAAGTCAAGCTTCATAAGTGCATCAACTGTTTGTGGTGTAGGTTCAATGATATCCATCATCCTAATGTGTGTTCGTAATTCAAACTGCTCCCTACTTTTTTTATCTACATGTGGGGATTTATTTACTGTAACTCTTTCAATTTTAGATGGCATGGGAATTGGTCCAATTACTTTAGCACCAGTTCTTTTAGCTGTCTGAAGAATATCAATTGAACTTCTATCTAAAATATTATGATCAAACGATTTTAATCTTATTCTAATATTTTGATTTATCATGATTATGCCAGTTTAGATTTAATTTCCTCTTCAACATTTGAAGGTACGACATCATAGTGTGAGAATAACATTGTATAACTTGCTCTTCCTTGGCTCATTGAGCGTAGATTATTAACATAACCAAACATATTAGCAAGAGGAACTACAGACGATACAACTTTGGCATTACCTCTGTCTTCCATTTTTTCAATTTGACCTCTTCTTGAATTTAAATCACCAATGATATCGCCCATGTAATCTTCTGGGGTAACTACTTCAACTTTCATCATAGGCTCAAGTAATTTCGGTCCAGCTTTTCCAACAGCTTCTCTGAATGCGGCTCTTGAAGCTATCTCAAAAGCTAATACAGAAGAGTCAACATCATGAAATGCACCATCATGAACTTCTGCTTCAAAGTCTATCACGTTATAGCCAGCTATAACTCCATTTTGAGCAGCAAAATTAATACCTTTTTCTACTCCAGGGATATATTCTTTTGGAATATTTCCTCCAACTACTGTGTTAACAAATTTAACACCAGAATTTCTCTCTAACGGTTTGAATTTCATTTTTACTCTTGCAAATTGGCCAGCACCACCAGATTGTTTTTTATGTGTATAATCTACTTCGACATCTTTAGTAATTGTCTCTCTATATGCAACTTGAGGAGCTCCAACATCTGCTTCAACTTTGAATTCTCTTTTCATTCTATCAACCAAAATTTCTAAATGAAGTTCGCCCATACCTTTAATAATTGTCTGTCCAGACTCTTCATCTGAAGTAACTCTGAAACTTGGATCCTCTTGAGCTAACCTTCCCAAGGCTTGTCCCATTTTTTCATAGTCAGCTTTTGTTTTAGGCTCAACTGCAACTTCAATAACAGGATCAGGGAATTCCATTTTTTCTAAAATAACTTTTTTTGATGGATCACATAAAGTATCACCAGTAGTGACATTCTTCAAACCAACTAAAGCAACTATATCTCCTGCCTTTGCATCTTTGATTTCTTCTCTGGTGTTTGAGTGCATTAAAAGCATTCTTCCAATTCTTTCTTTTTGATTTTTTGATGAATTAAGTATGGTTGAACCTGAACTTAGGTTTCCACAATAAAGTCTACAAAAAGTTATTTGACCAACAAAAGGATCAGCTGCTACTTTAAACGCCAAGGCCGCAAAAGGTTCTTCAGGGGTATTAGGAATTTGTAATTTATCATCTGAGCCTTCTTTTATTCCTTCAACAAAACCTATATCTTTAGGAGAAGGTAAATAATCTACAACAGCATCAAGTAATGGTTGGACACCTTTATTTTTAAAAGCAGTTCCACACAAAACAGGAACAAATTTAAAATCAATTGTACCTTTTCTTATACATGCTTTTAAAGTATCAACAGATATTTCTTTTCCCTCTAGATAGTCCTCTAGTGCTTTATCATCTGCTTCAACTGCATTTTCTATTAACTCTTCTCTTTTTTTCTTAGCTTCCTCAATTAAATCATCGCTAATATCAGTAACATCATACTCGGCGCCAAGACTATCGTCTTTCCAAATAATTGATTTAAAATTGACTAGGTCAACAACTCCTTTGAAATCTGCCTCTTTTCCAATTGCCATTTGCAAAACAAGAGGATTAGCTCCCAATCTATCTTTAATAGATTGAACATTCATTTCAAAATCCGCGCCAAGTCTATCCATTTTATTACAAAAACAAATCCTTGGAACTTTATATCTATCAGCCTGTCTCCAAACTGTTTCTGATTGTGGCTCAACTCCTGCAACACCGTCAAAGCATGCAACAGCTCCGTCTAAAACTCTCAATGATCTTTCGACTTCAATTGTGAAATCAACGTGCCCAGGTGTATCAATGATATTTATTCTATGATCGTTCCAAAAACAGGTTGTAGCAGCTGAAGTTATTGTTATGCCTCGTTCTTGCTCTTGTTCCATCCAATCCATTGTTGCGGCACCATCATGAACTTCACCTATTTTATGAGATTTTCCTGTATAGTATAAAATTCTTTCAGTTGTTGTAGTTTTACCTGCATCAATATGGGCCATAATTCCAATATTTCTGTATTTACTTAGATCCATTTTTACCACCTATAATGAGCGAATGCTCTGTTAGCCTCTGCCATTTTATGAACTTCATCTTTTTTCTTTACAGAATTGCCTTTGTTTTCAAAAGCATCTATTAGTTCATTTGCTAACCTCTCTCTTTGGGTTTTTTCATTTCGTTTTTTTGAATTAGTTAATATCCATTTAAATGCTAATGCTTGAGCTCTAGTGCTTCTAACTTCCATTGGTACTTGATATGTAGCTCCACCTACTCTTCTTGATTTAACTTCAACAGATGGTTTAACGTTATTGATAGATTTTTGAAAATAGTCTAATGGATCTTCACTTTGATTGTTTGTTTTAA
>ENA-OSEY01001950-OSEY01001950.1-marine-metagenome-genome-assembly--contig:-NODE-1950-length-13721-cov-4.851070_pt1 | contig 13721 bp, 15 predicted proteins | sample MGYA00248465_ERZ534230 | MGnify/ENA primary metagenome ERZ534230 (study PRJEB26409, sample SAMN06344110) | marine metagenome | isolation source: Sea water from surface | place: Atlantic Ocean:Southern... | reverse complement strand
ATTAGTCTTGCAAAAAACAATGGCTATAAGACCATCATATCTCATAGGTCAGGTGAGACAGAAGATAGTTTTATTGCCGATTTAGCTGTTGCTGTTGATGCTGGTCAAATTAAAACTGGTGCACCTGCAAGGTCAGATAGAACAGCTAAATATAATCGTCTACTTCTCATCGAAGACGAACTATATCCATGAGCACTGCTAAAAAATTTTTTAGATATTTAGCCTTAATACTACTAATTATTATCTTATTCAGCTTAATACGAGATATTTTTTTTGGTCAATTCAGTTTTCAGGAAAATAAAAAATTAGAAACTTTAATTGAGGAAAAAGAAGGTGAGTTGGTTAATATCGCAGAGGAAAATGAGACACTTAAAGAAGAAATAAAATTACTCAAAAATAATGATGAGTATGTAGAGCACGTAGCAAGAGAAAATTTAGGTCTTATAAAAGAAGATGAGGAGTATATTGATGAAGAACCAGACTAAAAAAGTTTTTGCAATAATCCCATCTGCAGGCTATGGCACAAGATTTGATGCAGCTCTTCCAAAACAGTACTTCAACATTAATGAAGAACTTATAATTGAAAAAACTATTAATCATTTTTTAGAAATTGATCAGATTGAAAAAATTATTATTCCTTTAGGTGAACAAGACAAAATTTTTTCGAATTTGGACATTGCGAAGAATAAAAAAATTCAGACCGTGCAAGGAGGCAAAACTAGAGCTGAGTCTGTTTTGCGTGCTTTGGAAACAATCAAAGAAAACAGTCTAGTAGTTGTACATGACGCAGTTAGACCCTTTATAACTTCTGACATGATTAAAGGCCTCATAACAGATTTTGATGAAAAAACAGATGATGCTCTTATTTTTGGAATTCCAATTTATGAAGCATTGAAAAAGATCAATCCTGAAAATTTATCTATCAAAAAAAGTGTTGATAGGAATAAATATTATCTAGCTCAAACACCCCAGATATGCCTTTCAAGTGTATTAAAAGAATCAATTAATTTCTGCCTAGAGGATAATTATAATCCTGGTGACGAATCTGAAGCGATAGAAAAAACTGGAGGAAAAATCCGGTTTATTCCAGGCAATAGATCAAATATAAAAATTACTGTAAAAGAAGATTTACTAAATGAAAAAATAGGTAATGGTTTTGACAGTCATCGTTTTATGCCTGGTGACGGGCTCATGATCGGTGGTTATAAAGTTCCTTGTGAACATAAATTCGATGCTCACTCAGATGGCGACATTGTTTTACATGCATTAATTGACTCCATGCTAGGTGCGCTTGGTCTTGGAGATATAGGCACCTATTTTCCTAATACAGAAAAATGGAAAAATAGTGAAGGTGAGCATTTATTTAAATTAACCAATGAAATGATTCATGAAAAAGGGTATTCACTTAGTCAGATTGATATAATTGTTATATTGGAAGAGCCTAAATTAAATACTTTTAGAGAAAAAATAGTAGCTAGCCTGAAAAATATAACAGGTTTAGAAGAGTCTAACATTGGTTTTAAAGCAAAGACTTCTGAAAAGATGGGCTTCATTGGAAATAATGAAGGAGCAGCATGTTTTGTAATGGCTAAGTTAAAGAAATGAAAATTTTACTCACAAATGACGACGGAATAGAGTCAAAAATTACAAGAGCATTATTTGAGAAGTTGCGTGAAAATCATGATGTTACTTTAATTGCACCAAAACATGACAAAAGCGGACAAGGTGCTGCTATTACTCTTAGAACTTCAGTTCAGATTGAAAAGCAAGATGAAAATATTTACGCAGTTGATGGTACACCAGCTGATTGCGTATTTATGGGGCTAATGGCCATAATGAAAGACATTCCAGATATTATTGTATCAGGGATTAATAAAGGAGCTAATATGGGTGATGATGTTATTCACTCAGGAACTTTGGGAGCAGCATTTACTGGAAGAAAATTAAAATATCCACCTATTGCAACTTCAATTTCTGGAAGATCTTTTGAATATTTTGAATCAGCGGTCTTAGCAACAGAACTTATGCTTAATTATGTTTCTGATAATTACAATGAAAATCAGCATTCTGGATTAGTCTTCAATGTTAATATCCCAAACCTACCTTTCAATGAAATTAAGGATTTCACCTTCACACGCCTAGGCAATAGAGGAGTACCATTAGCTCCTGAATTTGACGGAGATGATAAAACAGTAAGTTATAAGATTGGAAAATCTGGAGACCCAGATGGAGACTTAACTGGCACAGATTTCGAAGCAATTATGAATAAAAATATTTCTGTAACTCCTCTCTTTTGGGATATGACGAATCTTCAGAAAGTAAAAGGCAAATTGCCTAATGTCTAAATTTTCACATAAATTCTTTGCAGGAGTTTGCATGGGCATAGCAGAAATTACACCAGGCATTTCTGGTGCAACAATTGCCGGGTTGTTTAATGTTTACAAAGATTTTGTAACCTTTTTAAACGTTTTTAACCCTTTTAAAATAAAGCCTAATTTAAAATATTTCCTTAAAGAGATTAATTTTAACTTTATTATTCCTCTGCTTTTCGGTATGGCAATTTCGATATATTTATCTGCTTTTGCAGTAGATTATTTAAGAAAGAACTATCTTTACGAACTGAAAATTTTTCTCTCCGCAGTTATGCTTATTGCAGTTATTAAGAATTGTGGATTTGATCAATCTTTTAAAGATTCTTTGAAATACCTTTTCGACTTTATTCTGGGATTATTGATAGCAATAGTAATTGCCTTATCTTTAGTGGAATTAGATTTTAATAATTCATTCCTTCTAGTCCTTGCAGGTCTTTTGGCTTTTGCTGCATTTCTTTTACCTGGCATTTCTGGTTCATTAGTTCTTGTGATTCTCGGCGTGTATGGAAATGTGACGACAGCGATAAAAGATATTGATCTAATATTTTTAGCGCCCTTTATTGTTGGGATGGTGATATCTTTTCTGGCACTTCCAGCTCAAATAATAAAGAGAATTAATGATAATGAAATCAAAACCAAAGTGTTTTTTTCTGGGCTTATATTAGGATCGATTCCTGCAGTTTGGCTACACTTGGTCTAAACTTCTTTGAGTAAGCTTAGTTTTTCTTTTTGTAGTGCGAACTTTTTAGCTTCAGGTAGCGCATCTTTTTTTTCAGAAATATTTGGCCATTCTTGAGAAAGCCTTTCATTTATTTCTATAAAAGGAATTTGATCTGGGGGTAGTTCATCTTCAGAAAAAATTGCATCTACTGGACATTCAGGCTCACATAAACCACAGTCAATACATTCGTCAGGATTGATAACAAGGAAATTCTCTCCTTCATAAAAACAATCAACAGGGCAAACCTCAACACAATCTGTGTGTTTGCATTCAATGCATGATTCGGTAACTATAAAGGCCATAAATGTATTTTACTTTAATAATAAGGTTGCAATTCATTATTAAAAGTTAAAAAATTTATAAATACCTAGACTAAATAAAATTTATATGATCTAATACTGTATATATATACACCATAGGATAAAAAATGGCAGATACAAAGAAACAATCTCTCGATACAGCTTTAAAACAAATTGAAAGCCAATTTGGTAAAGGAACAATTATGAAATTAGGAACCAGGGAAACTGTTGAAGTTCCTTCGATACCAACTGGCTCTTTTGGTTTAGACAATGCTTTAGGAATTGGTGGTCTACCAAAAGGTAGAGTAGTTGAGATATATGGTCCTGAATCCTCTGGTAAAACAACTCTAACACTTCAAATTATTGCAGAATGTCAAAAAGCAGGCGGAAGTGCTGCATTTATTGATGCAGAACATGCACTAGATCCTGAATACGCAAAAGCCCTAGGAGTAGATATTGATGAACTTCTACTATCCCAACCTGACACAGGTGAACAAGCACTAGAAGTAACTGATATGCTTGTTAAAAGCGGAAGTTTGGATGTAATTGTAGTCGATAGCGTGGCTGCATTAGTTCCTAGAGCAGAATTAGAAGGTGACATGGGCGATTCACATGTTGGTCTTCAAGCTAGATTAATGTCCCAAGCACTTAGAAAAATTACTGGTAGTATCCAGAAATCAAACACCTTAGTTATTTTTATAAATCAAATAAGGATGAAAATTGGTGTTATGTTCGGAAGTCCGGAAACTACTACTGGTGGAAATGCATTGAAATTTTACTCGAGTGTGAGATTAGATATAAGACGAATAGGTGCAATAAAGGACGGCGATGAAGTCGTAGGAAATGAAACAAGAGTTAAAGTGGTCAAAAATAAGATGGCACCCCCATTCAAAGTCGTAGAATTTCAGATTCTTTATGGAAAAGGTATAAATAAGAATGCTGAAATAATTGAGTTTGCTGTGAAAAAAGGAATCATAGAGAAAGCAGGTGCTTGGTACAGCTACAAAGGCGACAAAATTGGCCAAGGCATTGCTAAAACCTCTGAGTTTTTAAAAGAAAATCCTAAAGTTCTCGAAGAAATAGAAGCCTCTGTTTTAGCTGACTAACTATTCTCTTTGATGTACTGATCTACTAAAGCCTCTAAAACAGTTAGAGGCAAAATTCCATTCATCAAAACAACTGAATGAAAATCTTTAATATCAAATCTATTGCCAAGTTCTGTCTTAGCTCTTTCTCTCAGTTCCATGATTTTAATTCTTCCAATCATGTAGGAAGTTGCTTGTCCAGGCCATACTATATATCTTTCAATCTCTGATTCAGATTCACTTCTTACTTCTCCAGCATTATCCATCATGTAAATAATAGCTTCTTCTCTTGTCCATTTTTTTGAATGAAGACCGGTATCAACTACTAATCTTGCAGCTCTAAAAAGTTCTGACTGTAGAGAGCCAATCATTTCGTAAGGGTCTTTGATTAAACCTGCTTCAACTGCCAATCTTTCTGCATATAATGCCCAGCCTTCAGAAAAAGCTGAGGTTCTATATCCAAATTTATTCCATAGAGTTTGATTTTGATTCTCTTGATTTAAGGCTATTTGCAAGTGGTGCCCAGGAACTGCTTCATGAAAAGATAGTGCTGGCATTTTAAATGTTTGTGTTGCATTAATATCATATAAATTGGCGTACCAAGCAGCCGGCCTGGATCCATCCAATGAAGAACCTTGATAATATCCTCCAGCAGCACTTTTCTCAGAAAAAATTGGAACCCTTTTGACTACAACTTTTGCTTTTGGCAATTCATTAAAATAATCAGGAAGCATTGCATAAGTTTCATCATTAATTCTCCTGTATTCTTCAAGAATAGCTTCTCTACCTTTATCAGAGTCCTCAAATAAGAATCTTGGATCATTATTTAATTCAACAAAAAGATCAGCTAATGGTCTGTTAACGTCATAACCTTCATCTGAAAGTATCCTCTTAATTTCCGATTGAATTTCTTCAACCATTTGTAAACCTAAATTATGAATTTCATCAGCAGTTAAATCTGTTGTAGTGAAAATTTGTAAGCGATGTTTATAGTAGTCATCACCGTTAGGTAAGCTCCATACCCCATCAAACTCTCTGGCGTTATTAGAATTTTCTTCAACCAGAATTTTTAGTTTTGCGTAAGAAGACTTAAATTTCTCAATATTATCTTTGAGGCTAAGAAGCATATTTTCCCTTTTGTCATTCTCTAAATCCATTGATTCAGATGCATCTCTAAAAGTTATAAACAACGGATGTTGATCAGTTGGAGTTTCAATTAGGGAAGTAAGTTGTAATAGGGTCTTCTCATACACAAATTTTGGCGAATAGATGCCAGCTTCGGCTCTTCTTTTCTCAAATACCATGAGCTGCTCAATGGCATCTGGGATCTTTGATATACGCTTTATGTAGTCTTCTGCATCTTTCTCAGAAACCAATTTATGAGTATCTGTCATAAAATTTACAAAACTTAAATGAGTTCCATAAAATTGTATAAAGGGACCCATATAGTATCTAAAATTTTCAAACCCTCTTTTTTCAATATTTGCTGCAAATTTTGCTACTTCTAAGTTCAGCTTTGCTGAGTTTGGCAATTGAGTTTCGTCAAAATTATTCAACTTTTCATAATAGACAAGAAATTTTTCGTGATCTAATTCTGATTTTTCAACTGAATAATCATCTAAGTTTTCATTGTGATTTGTAAGAAAGTCTAGTTGATGTAGTCCTAAGCTGGTCAAAGTTTGAGGACTATCTAAGATAGGCTCCAAAACAGACTCATCTAGAAACTTATCAAGACTATTGGTAGCAGGTTGAGCAATACTTTTTGCAAAATCTTTAAGCATTACTTTCGCAAAAAAATTAGGGTTAAAGGAAATAGTTAATAAAAATGCAAACAGAAGCGCACCTAATAAAAAACCTCCAATTGATGTAAAAAATCGAATCACTTTTCTTCCTCCAGTCTTTGTTTTATTTCATCTATATTTAAATCTAACTTTTCATTTGTTTTCCTTATTACAAACTCAAAGCTGTTATTTGAGAAATTCTTTGGACCAATAACAATAGAAAATGGAACTCCTAATATTTCATTATCAGTAAACTTTTGGCCAGCACGTATATCTCTATCATCGAGCAGTACATCATGACCGGCATCTTTAATTATTTGGTAAACACTTTCACACTCTTTTAAAACCTCTTCTTTCTTAGGATCAAGGCAAATAACATTCACGTGAAAAGGAGCGATTGCATAAGGCCATATTATTCCTTTGTCATCATGATTTTGTTCTATGGCTGCCGCAACTATTCTGGACACACCTATTCCATAACATCCCATGAAAGAATCTATACCCTTCCCAGATGAATCTTTAATTGATACAGACATTTTTTCGCTGTATTTTTGTCCGAGTTGAAAAATATGACCAACTTCAATACCTCTTTTAATAATTAATTTTCCTTTTCCATCTGGTGAAGGCTGTCCATCTAATTCACTCGGGTCTTTCTCGTATTCTAAAACTTCAACATTTGCAGCAAAATCACTTGCATCGCTTATAGCCAATAAGTCTTCACCAGAGTCAGCAATAATATGAAATTCCTCACTAACATCACCACCAATATTACCAGCATCTGCTTTTACAATTCGATAATCGAGTCCTATGTCGTCGAAAGTGCTTATGTACGCGTCCTTCATATTCTCATAACTTTTTTCCATTCCCCTTTCATCTATATCAAAGCTATATGCATCTTTCATTAAAAACTCTCTACACCTCATAACACCGAATCTTGGACGTATTTCATCTCGAAACTTTGTTTGAATTTGATATAAATTAATAGGCAGTTCTTTGTAACTTATAGGGTAACTTCTAAATATTTCACAGATTATTTCTTCATGTGTAGGCCCTAAAACAAAGTCTCTTTCTGATCTATCTTTAAACTTCAAAAGTTCTTTACCATACTGATCAAATCTTAGTGACTCTTTCCATAGTTCAGCAGGCTGAACCATTGGCATTAGTATTTCTTGAGCTCCAAAATTGTCGAGATTTTTTCTAACTATATTTTCTACCTTTTTCAATACTCTATATCCAATTGGCAACCAATTATAAATACCTGCAGCAGTTTTTTTTATCATGCCACTTCTAACCATTAATTTATGGCTAATTAGTTCAGCATCTGATGGATCTTGTCTTGTAGTGGGGACGAATAATTTTGAGAAATACACTATAATCTCCTGAATTAATTATATGGTAATTTAGTAAGGAATATGCCCATTTACGAGTATTATTGCGAAGTATGTAATTCAAATTTTGAAGTTTTTCAAAAAATTAGCGAAAAACCTCTTAAAGAATGCATTAAATGTAACAAATCCTCTAAAGTGGTAAAATTACTCTCTGCTCCAGGATTTAGATTGAAAGGCAGCGGTTGGTATGAAACAGATTTTAAAGGTAAAGGTAAAAAAAACCTTCACTCCAATGATAATGGAAGTGAAAATAATAAAAAAGGACCTAACGAAAAATGAGAAGTCATCATTGCGGTAATTTAAACATCAAAAATCTTAACGAAGAAGTAACTATCTGTGGATGGATACACAGAAGAAGAGATCATGGTGGTGTAATTTTTCTTGATGTCAGAGATACCACTGGGATTGTGCAAGTTGTCGTAAATCCTGAAAATGTTGAAGCCTTCAAGATAGCAGAAGATATTAGGTCTGAATATGTAATAAAAGCATTTGGAAAAGTTGAAGGAAGGCCTGAAGATTCTCAAAATGATCAATTAACAACGGGTGATATTGAAATTAAATGCAGTTCAATAGAATTGCTGAATGAAGCAGAGACCCCAGCATTTCCATTAGATCAATCATCTGAAGTTGGTGAGGACGTAAGACTAAAAAACAGAACTTTAGATCTCAGAAGGCCTGAGATGCAAAGAAATCTCAGACTAAAATCTGACCTGACAAAATCTATTAGGGATTATTTGGAGAAAAATAAATTTGTAGACATAGAAACTCCAATACTGACTAAAGCTACACCTGAAGGTGCTAGGGATTATCTGGTTCCCAGTAGAACAAATGCTGGTAATTTTTTTGCTCTTCCTCAATCACCACAATTGTTCAAACAAATGTTGATGATTTCAGGTTTTGATAGATATTATCAAATTGCTAGATGTTTTAGAGATGAGGATCTCAGAGCTGATAGACAACCAGAGTTTTCTCAAGTTGATATCGAGGCATCTTTTGTAGAAGAGCAAGACGTGATGAATCTCGCAGAAGAAATGATAAGCGAATCCTTTAAGAAAATTCTAAATAAAAAACTTGGTAAGTTGCCAAAATTTAAATGGCATGATGCCATGGAAATGTATGGATGTGATAAACCTGATTTGCGCAATCCTCTAAAACTTGTTGAGCTATCTGACATTTTTAAGCAAGAGGAATTCAAAGTTTTCTCAGATCCTGCAAATGACAATAATTCAAGAATTGCTGCGCTGGTAGTACCAGAGGGTGAAAAGATTGGAAGAGGACAAATTGATAGATATACAGATTTTGTAAAAGAATTTGGAGCGAAAGGTTTAGCTTATATAAAAGTTGAGGGTGAAAATATTTCAGATCTTGTATCACCTATACTGAAGTATCTTTCAGAAGAATGTTTAACAAATATAATTTCTACCTTAAAAGTTAAAAAAGGTGACTTAATATTTTTTGGAGCTGGAAAAGAAAAAATTGTGAATGATTACATGAGCAGACTAATTGCTAGGATTGGTGAAGATTTAAATCTTCTGGAAAATGATTTTATGGCATGTTGGATTACAGATTTTCCAATGTTCGAGGAAGCTTCCGATGGCTCTTTAACTTCTTTGCATCATCCATTTACCAGTCCTGTCCAAACAAATCTTGAAAAGTTAGGTGAATTAAACCCACTAGAAATTAATTCTAAAGCTTACGATATGGTGATAAATGGCGTAGAAATTGGTGGAGGGTCGATTCGTATTCACAAAAAAGATCTACAGAAAAAAGTCTTTGCTTTGCTTGGATTATCTGAAGAGGAAGCACAGACAAAATTTGGCTTCTTCTTAAAAACCCTAACTACAGGTTGCCCACCACATGGAGGCATAGCTTTTGGCCTTGATAGGTTGGCTATGTTAATGGTGGGAGCAGATTCTATAAGAGATGTTATAGCTTTTCCTAAGACTCAATCAGCACTATGTTTGTTAACTGAAGCACCTGGACCTGTTACAGATGAAAGCCTAGATGAGCTTCATATATCAAGGAAGGAGGATTAATGGCAGGTCACTCCAAATGGGCAAATATCAAACATAGAAAGGCAAGGCAGGATGCAAAAAGAGGCGCAGTATTCACAAAAATAATTAGAGAGCTTACTGTTGCAGCGAAAGATGGTGGTCCCATAGTTGAGGATAATCCAAGATTAAGGCTTGCCTACGACAAAGCTTTGTCAGCCAATATGACAAAAGACACAATCAATAGAGCAATACAAAGAGGAGCAGGTGGCCAAGAGGGTCAAAATCTAGAGGAAGTAATTTATGAAGGATATGCTCCTGGAGGTGTAGCCGTCTTTATCAAAACTTTAACGGATAATAAAAACAGAACTGTTTCAGAAATAAGACACGCATTTACAAAATATGGTGGCAATCTAGGAACATCAGGTAGTGTTGCATATCTATTTGAAGCTAAAGGAAAATTACTGATAGATTCTGATTTATCTGATGAAAAACTTTATGACATAGCGGCAGAAAATGGTGCAAATGATATCAATGAACTTGATGGTAGTAAAACTGAAATTGTTTGTGAGCCAAAAGACTTATCGAGCTTGAAAGAAAAGTTAGAGTCAGATAATTTTATAGTTGAAGCCTCTGAAATTGTTATGGAAACAGAAACAAACATTCCTTTAGATTTTGAACAATCAGAAAAAAATATGAAGTTGACTGATGCAATTGAGGATCTTGATGATGTTCAAGAAGTTTTCACCAATGCAGATCTAGATGAATCAGTTTTTAAATCATGACAATTAATCAAAGAAAGAAAGGGCACGATTTCGAAAGAAAAATTGCCAAGAAGTTGCAGGAAGATCTAAATCTCCTTAAACCAGTGCGCAGAATTCTTAATCAGTACCAAGAGAAAAATCACCCTGACTTAAAAATAGGAAGGTGGAATATAGAGTGTAAGGCTTATAAAAAAGGTTTTGAGCCAGCGACAGCATGGTGGGATCAAGTCCTAGGAGTTAATGGTGACGGAGAATTTCCTGCGTTAGTTTATAAGTTTGATAATAAACCTATTAGAGTAAGGGTTATGGTTAAAAACTTGAATGAGCAACTTTCTGATACCACAAAACTTGTTGATTTAAATTGGGAAAGCTTCATTTACTTATTGAATGAGAAATACCAAATAGATTTGGAGGGTCACAAGTAATGGATTTTGATGCACTAGAACTTTTGTTACAGGCTTCACTGCCTGTGCAATTAATATTAGCTATTCTTATAATTGCCTCGATCACTTCATGGGTTTTAATATTTGAAAAGTACTTTACTCTAGCAAGATCAACAGATGCTTCACATGAAATAGAAGATAAATTTTGGGAGGGCGAAAAGATTGAAGAGTTGTACCTTTCTTTGAAAGAAAAAGATCTAAGTGATCTTGAACCATCAGAATTAATACTAGTTTCAGTTTATGACAGTTTGATGAACAAGAATGATTCAGCGAATAATGTTGAATCTACAGAGAGGCTTGTGAGAGTCATTGTTAATAGAGAAGAAGAAAGATTATCAAAAAACCTTTCATTGCTTGCTACGATAAGTTCGAGTGCACCTTACATAGGCTTATTAGGAACAGTTATTGGCATAATTAATGCATTTCAAGGTCTATCAACAACTGCGCAACTGACTTTAAGTTCTGTGGCTCCAGGTATTTCTGAAGCGTTAGTTGCAACAGCAGTCGGTTTATTAGCTGCAATTCCGGCATTGATTGCCTATAACCAATTTTCAAAAAAACTTGATAATTTGATAAATGGATCTCTGGCATTTGCAGAACAATTAATAATTCAAATAAATAAAAAATAAAAATATGCTCTTAGAAAAAAGAAGCAAGTCAACCAAAGCAATAAATGAAATTAACGTCGTTCCATACGTAGATATAATGTTAGTTTTATTGGTAATCTTTATGGTTGTTGCACCTCTTGCAGTTCAAGGACTAGATATTAATTTACCAAGCGTTCCCGCTGATGAAATAGAGCTTGAGAATTCTGAACCCTTTGTCATTGATGTTAATGAAAATGGTCAATATTTTATCGAGGAAGATGGTGGTAATGTTCAGGTTTCTTTGGGTTTTTTAGAGGACCGATTTGCAAGGGTAATACAAACAAATCCTGACATAGAAATTATTGTCAGAGGAGATCAAAAAACTTCTTACCAATCAATAGCAGAATTATTAAGCGTTTTACAAGCTAATGGAGCTAATAATTTCTCTCTAGCAACTCAACCATGATGAAGTGGTTAACGGCATTGTTTTTTTCAATAATTGTCCATATTTTGATTTTTTTTAGTTATGTCTTGTTTACAACTGAAAGCGTTGAGAATAAATCACGCAAAATAACCAATGTAAGTTTTTTAGATGAGGAACTGCAAAATAAAGAAGAAAAAAGAAAAAGCAGTAAATCTAAAGAGAAAAAGCAAAAGAAAATAGATACTAAAAAAGTTGAAGAGATAAAACCAAAAGAGATTGATAATTTTGAAGAGTATTTAAAAGAAGAAGAAATTCAAAAAAGAATTTCAGATAATGCTGATGTTGTTGAACAAATAAGCTATAAAGTGATCAAAGATATTGAAGCATTATGGATTAGGCCTAATAGTGCAAAAATTGGTATGTTTGCAGATTTTAATTTAAGAATAAATAGATTAGGCATTATCGAAAATATTGAGATGAAACAAACAAGTGGAGACAATGCATTTGATCGAGCTGCGTTGAATGCTATAAGAAAATACAAACAAATTAAATATGTAAGAAATCTGGATGATCAAACTTTCCAAGCATATTTCTCGAATTTTACTTTGAGGTTCAGACCAGAATGAAACGAGTAATTTTGTTATTTTTTCTAGTTCTTGAATTTAAGGCAGATCTGGTGCTTGAAATAACTGAAAGCGCTAGTAAGCCTGTGAAAATTGCTATCTTGCAAAAAAATAGCAATTCTCTTGTAGGGCAAGAAATTATAAATGTTATCTCCAATGATCTAAAGAGAACAGGAGAATTTAGAGTCCTAGGCATGGACGAATTATTGAGTATTCCCATAAATGAAGATGAAGTCATTCAGAGAGACTGGTTGTTATTAGATGTAGATTCAATAATTTTTGTAGAGGTCCAGAATGAGGACAACAATCTTGAAATCGCTTACTCAATTTTTGATATTAGCTATAACGAAACCGAAGATAAGAGAAGAGTTCTAGGGTTGCCTGATAGTTTAAGACAGTCAAGCCATTACGTATCTGATGGAATATATAAATACTTTTATGGAATTGAGGGAATTTCATCAACTAAACTCATGTATGTCACAAGAAACTCAGATACCCATAAATTAATTATCAGTGATGCAGACGGGTTCAATGAACAAGTTCTTTTAAAGTCAAATAATTCAATAATATCTCCAGCTTGGTCAACTGATGCAAAAGAAATAGCTTATGTTTCATTTGAGAATAATAGAGCACAGGTTTTTACTCAAAATCTAGCAACTGGACAAAGAAATTTAATCTTAAGCTCTAAGTCTTCTGTAAGTTCACCGGCATGGTCTCCCGATAATAAAGATTTAGCTTTTACTAGTACAAAAGATGGCAATTCAGAAATTTATATTATTAATTTGAAATCAAGAAAAATTACAAGATTAACTGAAAATCTTGCCATCGATACAGAACCAGCTTGGTCTCCAGAAGGAAAAAAAATAATTTTTACTTCAGATAGATCTGGTAGCCCTCAAATTTATGAAATAGATGTAAGAACAAAATTGAAAAGGAGACTGACGACTGAAGGGAATTATAATGCAAGGGCTTCATATCTTGATAAAGATGAAATTATATTTGTCCACAGATCAAAAACTGATTTTAATATTGCCAAATTAGATTTAGGTTCCAGAAATTTAGAAGTACTGACATCAACTAAAAATGATGAAAGTCCATGCATAGCTCCTAATGGCAATGTTATAATTTATTCTACAAAAGATGGAAATTTATCTTATCTTGCTGGCATAAATATCAGTAGTAAGGTAAGTTTTAAACTTCCAGCTTTATATGGAGAATTAAAAGAACCAGCTTGGTCACCATT
>ENA-OSEY01001948-OSEY01001948.1-marine-metagenome-genome-assembly--contig:-NODE-1948-length-13729-cov-3.415251_pt1 | contig 13729 bp, 16 predicted proteins | sample MGYA00248465_ERZ534230 | MGnify/ENA primary metagenome ERZ534230 (study PRJEB26409, sample SAMN06344110) | marine metagenome | isolation source: Sea water from surface | place: Atlantic Ocean:Southern... | reverse complement strand
CTTTGCTATGAAATCAAGATTTGGTTCACAAGCAGGCGCAGAAGCATTATTCAACGAAGCAGACACAGACTTTTCTGCTAGAGATGCTGCTGGCGATACTGGTTCACCAGACGCACAATCAGGTACTAACCCTGCAACATTAAACGATAGTCCATCAGCTGGTACTTATACTACTGGTTCTGGTATGACTACTGCACAAGCAGAAACACTTGGTGACGGATCAGATGAGTTCGCTGAAATGGCTTTCTCAATTGATAAAGTTACTGTAACTGCTAAATCACGTGCTCTAAAAGCAGAGTACACTATGGAACTTGCTCAAGACTTAAAAGCAATCCACGGTTTAGACGCAGAAACAGAATTAGCTAACATCTTATCAAGTGAAATTCTTTCTGAAATCAATAGAGAAGTAGTAAGAACTATTTACTCACACGCAAAAGCGGGTGCTCAAGTAAATACAACTACTGCAGGTATCTTTGATTTAGATACAGACTCAAATGGTCGTTGGTCAGTTGAGAAGTTCAAAGGACTTATGTATCAACTAGAAAGAGATGCTAACGCAATCGCACAAAAAACTCGTAGAGGTAAAGGTAATTTAATTATCTGTTCTGCTGATGTAGCTTCTGCTCTTCAAATGGCAGGTGTATTAGATTACGCTCCAGCACTTTCATCTAACTTAAACGTTGATGATACTGGTAATACTTTTGCAGGTGTACTTAACGGTAAGTTTAAAGTATATGTTGACCCATATGCTGCTAACGTATCTGCAAGTCAATACTACGTTGTAGGATATAAAGGTACTTCACCTTACGATTCAGGATTATTCTACTGCCCATACGTTCCACTACAAATGGTGAGAGCAGTTGGTCAGAATAGTTTCCAACCAAAAATTGGTTTCAAAACTAGATACGGAATGGTTCAAAATCCTTTCGCAACATCAGCTGGTGACGGTGCATTAGACACATCTGGTGCAGTTGGCGCTACAGCTAGAAACGAATATTACAGACGAGTAAAAGTTACAAACATTATGTAATTTTATTCTTTGTAAGAAGAATTAAAGGGGCGCTTCGGCGCCCTTTTTTTTGCTCTAATATTGATTATAAATAGTAGTATGACAGAAACAAATATACAACTTAGACAACCTGCAAAATTAGACTATGCAAGTCCGATACAGTTTAGGTTCAAATGCACAAAGTTACCAGAGGTAGAGTTTACTTGTCAAACAGCAAACATACCTGGCATATCTTTAGGTGGTGCAACACAACCTACACCTCTTGTAGATGTGCCAATACCAGGTGATAAAATAAATTATGATTCATTAGATATCACTTTTCTTGTAGATGAAAATTTAAATAATTATAAAGAGATACATGATTGGTTGATAGGTCTAGGGTTTCCAAAAGACTATACACAATTTCAAAATTTACAGGCAAGTGGTGCTGATAGATTTCCTGGTTCAACCAGAAGCACTGCACCAACTGGTAAAGCAACAACAGCACCTTTAAGAGATGGTGGCATTTATTCTGACGCAACACTTACGGTCTTAAATAGTAAAAATATTGCCAAAACTGAGATAAGATTTCAAAACATTTATCCAACTAGTTTAGGTGGTTTAAACTATGATATAAAAAATACTGATGTAAATTATATTCAAGCATCGGTAAGTTTTGCTTATACACTTTATGAAATAGTCCAGATTTCTACTACTTAAGCCTTGACAAAAACGCCGAAAGGTGATATAATGGATTGATTATGACACTAGAAGAATTACAACAATCGGTAGATAAAGATTTTAAACTTGATGATACAGAATTAGACACTGAATCAACCAAGATACCTTTACTACACAATAAATATTTACAACACTACAATAAGTTTTCTTTACTATTAAAGAAAGCAGAACAAGATCATAAATCACTTGTGAGAGAAAAGTGGGAATACTATACAGGTAAAGCAGATCCTGATATATACAAAGAGAAACCATTTGACCTAAAAGTTCTCAAAGCAGATGTACACATTTATATGGACTCAGATGATGAGTTACAAAAAGCAGATCAAAAGGCTGCATATCTTAAACAAGTCGTAAACTATCTTGAACAAGTTTTAAGAAGTATAAACAATCGAACATTCTTAATTAAAAATGCAATAGAGTGGAAAAAGTTTACAAGTGGTGCGATCTAATGGAACATCAACAAATATTTGCCACTAATATTTTTTTACTAGATCATTTCATACCTATGTCAACCGAGTCTGAAAGGTCTGTGTTGTATAATATGAAAAATTATATAAATGATTTATGGCAAAAAAGAGATTATGATAATAACTGGCAAACAAAGTCAGCAGATTTACATAAGAAAAAAGAGTTTGAACACTTTACAAAATTAGTCTTAAAAACAGGTAAAGATATTTGCAATACTTTAGGTTATGATGTAGAGGATTTAATTATTACAGATATGTGGGCAAACGTTTTAAAGAATACTGAATATCATCCAATGCACACACATTCAAATAATTTTTTAAGTGGCACTTATTATTTACAATCTGATCAAGGTGCAAGTATAGTTTTTCATGATCCTAGACCTCAAGCAGATGTTATTGTGCCTAGAAAAAAAGAAAAGAATACTTTAAATTGTAGTCTTTTAAGTTATGCGTCTAAAACAAATAGAGCGATATTTTTTCCTGCATGGTTGCCACATTGGGTTCAACAAAATAAGTCAAATAATAAACGTATAAGTATAGCATGGAATATGCAAGTGAAAGGACAAGTAGGAGAACATCATGAATTCCAATCAGCAAATTTCTAATTACATATATTATTATCCACAAGTATTAGGACCAGCAGCTTGTGATAATTTAATAATGCACTACAATAAAGATACATTTATGAGGTGGAAAACTTCTACCTTTTCAACTGCTACTAAAAATTTAGGCACATCTAAAGTTGAGATGAAAGAGTTTTGGATAGAACCACAAATGTTTGGTTACAAAACTATACAACAAGGATTTGAAACAGCAGTAAACGATTATATAAAAGAACATAACAAAATAAAAATACAAGAATACACACACTTTAGAATTAACTGTTATGAAACAGGCGGGTTTATGAAAGAACACATAGATAATATACATCATAGTCATGGTCAAAAACAAGGTTATCCACATCTAACATCTTTAATATTTTTAAATGATGATTACGAAGGTGGTGAGTTTATGTTATGCGGTGAGCCTTTAGAAAAGAAAAAAGGTTCTGCTGTTGTCTTCCCATCAAACTTTATGTTTCCTCATGAGGTTCAAAAAGTTACAAGTGGCAACAGATATAGCATAATGACATGGATACTTTAATCATTGAAAAGAAAAACGAAGTTTACATAACGGTTGATTGTGACCCAAATGTACAAAGAGAGTTATCAGAATTTTTTACTTTCTATGTACCAGGTTATAAGTTCATGCCTGCATTTCGTAATCGTATGTGGGATGGTAAGATCAGATTATTTTCACAGAAAACAAAAGAGATATATTTTGGATTGTATCCATACATCAAAGCATTTGCTGATGAAAGAGGATACCATGTTGTCTGTGGTAAAAATGTAGAGGTTAATAATAGAGTTGACAAAGAGATTGTCAAAAAGTTTGCAAACAGTTTAGGTCAAAACTTTGAGGCAAGAGATTATCAGATAGACGCCATATATCATAGTTTAAAATTTAATCGAACATTATTATTAAGTCCTACAGCCTCTGGTAAATCATTTATCATTTATGCACTCATAAGATATTATACTCATCTACTCAAAGACGAAGAAAATAGTAGATGTTTATTGATAGTTCCTACAACATCATTGGTTGAACAAATGTATTCTGACTTTAAATCATATGGTTGGAATGTAAGTAAAAACTGCCATAGATTGTATAGTGGATATTCTAATCAAACAGATAAAAAAGTTTTGATATCAACATGGCAAAGTTTATATAAATTACCAAAGACATACTTTGAACAGTTTGGCGTAGTGTTTGGTGACGAAGCACATTTATTCAAATCTAAATCACTCACAGAATTAATGACTAAATTAGTTGATTGTAAATATAGAGTTGGTCTTACTGGAACACTAGATGGTGCTCACACTCATAAACTTGTATTAGAAGGATTGTTTGGTGCTGTAAATAAAGTTACATCTACAAGAAAACTTATGGATAGAAAACAACTATCTAATCTGGTAGTTCGTTGTTTGATACTCAAACATACCGAAGAAAATAGTAAGATTGTGGCCCAGGGTAAGTATCAAGATGAGGTAGATTATTTAGTGAGTAGTAAGTCAAGACAAAACTTTATTCGTAACCTAGCACTCAAATTAGAGGGGAATACACTATGTTTATTTCAGCTTGTAGAGAAACATGGTCAAAACCTATATGATATCATAAAAGACAAAGCGGATGCCAAAAGAAAGGTTTTTTATATCTTTGGTGGCGTAGAAGCAGATGAAAGAGAAGCCATAAGAGGCATCGTGGAAAAGGAAAAAGATGCCATCATAGTTGCAAGTTATGGCACATTTTCTACTGGTGTCAATATAAAAAATTTACACAATATTATTTTTGCCAGTCCATCTAAAAGTAGAATAAGAAATCTACAAAGTATTGGTCGTGGTTTACGATTAGGTGATAATAAAGTCAATGCGACATTATATGATATAGCAGATGACCTAACTTATAAATCAAAAGAAAACTTTACCTTAAAACATTTTCAAGAAAGAATAAACATATATACCGAGGAAGAGTTTGATTATGAAATACATAACATAGACTTGAAAGAATAGATAAATAGTTATATGACAATACAACCAAATCATCCTACAGATTACCGTATGGTAAAACTTATTGATGGCACACTACTTGTAGGTACCATTTCTGTTGATGAACAATTTTTAAGAATCGAAAATCCTTTAATGCTTACTACGGTACAACGTATGACCGAGTATGGATTAAAAGATGATTCTTCATTGTCACCTTGGATACCATTTACCTCAGATGAAAAATTTAATATATCAAAAGATAAAGTTATGGTTATATCTATGGCTGCACAAGAACTGGCAAGTTATTATGAAGTTGTGCTAAACAAATATAAATCACAGAAAAGAAGAGCACCACTTACGCCAGAAGAAATGAAACATATATTAGATGTTGCTGAAGAAATGGATAATAAAAAAGAAGAATTACAACAAGATGAAATGTTAGATGATGAGTTTAGTGGATATAAATTTACCTCAAAGAAACTTAATTAAAGCTCTATCTCAAAGCGCCCACATGGCGATTATAACAGAAATCCTAAAAGTGTCAAGCACGGCTTGCCTTTTTTTAAAAAATATAGTATAATGGTGATATTATGAAAGCAAAAAACAAACCACACTATGTAGATAACAAAAAGTTTCTACAAGCGATGATTGAATATCGAGATAAGTGTAAAAAGGCAGAAGAAAAAAACAGAAAGAAACCTGAAGTAACAAATTATATAGGCGAATGTTTTTTAAAGATTGCTAATCATTTATCTTATCGACCGAATTTTATTAATTACACATACCGAGACGATATGATATCTGACGGTATTGAAAATTGTTTACAGTATATGAATAACTTTGATCCTGATAAATCAGATAATCCGTTTGCATATTTTACACAAATAATTTACTATGCGTTTATAAGAAGAATACAAAAAGAGAAAAAACAAATGCAAGTAAAAGCAAAGATAATTGCAAACGCAGGTGTTGAAAATATGATGGATCAACTAGAAGGCGATGATGCTCAGTATCAAAGTCAAATGTTAGATTTTTTACAAAGGAATAGTAAAGAAGAAGAAACAAAGAAGTAATTATATTATAAGGTAGGTATGAAAATAGCATTATTAAATGACACCCATTTTGGTGCCAGAAACGATAGTTTAATTTTTGATGATTACTTCTATAAGTTCTATGAGGATATATTTTTTCCTTACTTACAAGAACACAATATTAAAACACTAATTCATCTAGGTGATATTGTTGATAGAAGAAAGTTTATTAATTTTAGAATCGCACACAATTTCAGAAATAAATTTATGTGTCGATTATGGCAGCACAAAATTGACACACATATATTGATCGGTAATCATGACATTTATTATCGAAACACAAACAAAGTAAATGCTGTACAAGAACTATGCACAGCACCTGATGGCATACATGAACCATTTATCTATGAAGATCCTAAAGTTGTAGATTTTGATGGTCTGAAAATATTGATGGTGCCATGGATGAATCCTGAAAACGAAAAACAAATCATAGAAGTTTTGAACACAGCAGAAGCAGATATCTGTATGGGTCATTTTGATCTCAACGGTTTTAGAATGATGGATGCTATGGTGCAAACACATGGTTATGATAAAAAAATCGTGCAACGTTTTGAAAAAACATTTAGTGGTCACTTTCACCACAAGAATGATGACGGTCAAGTATTTTATTTAGGTAGTCAATATGAAATGACATGGTCAGATTATAATAATCAAAAAGGTTTTCATGTATTTGATACCGATACTAGAGAGTTAGAGTTCATACCTAATCCATATACAATCTTTGCTAAAATAAAATATGATGATACTGAAACTGATTATGATAAGTTTGATGTTACAGATTACAACCAAAAATTTATTAAGTTAGTTGTTGTAAATAAAAAAGACAATCAAATGTTTGATAGATTGCTTGATAGATTATATAACAATATCAGCGTTCATGAACTAAAAATACTAGAAGATTATTCAGACCTGTCTCACCACAACGTAAGTGATGATATTGTCGAAGGGTCCGAAGATACTATGACATTAGTAAATAATTATGTCGATCAACTTACGATTGACTTAGATAAAGATAAACTAAAGCAAATGATCAAAGAAACATTTATAGAGGCACAAGATAGTGATGTGGTGGCAGAATGATTAATTTTAGTAAAGTAAGATATAAAAACTTTTTAAGTACAGGTCAACAATTTATAGAAGTTGATTTACAAAAATCTAATACCACATTAGTTGTAGGTGAAAATGGCGCCGGTAAATCTACTATGTTAGACGCTTTGTGTTTTGGTTTGTTTCAAAGAGCATTTAGAAATATTAAAAAAGATCAACTAATTAATTCACTAAACGAAAGAGATTGTGTTGTTGAAGTTTATTTTACAGTAGGTCAAAAAAGTTACAAAGTAATACGAGGTATCAAACCAAATATATTTGAGATATGGTGCGATGGTGATATGTTAAATCAAGACGCTGCTCAAAGAGATTATCAAAAACATTTAGAACAACAAATACTCAAACTAAACTTTAGATCATTTACTCAGGTTGTAATATTAGGTAATGCTTCGTTTGTGCCATTTATGCAGTTAAGAGCTAGACATAGACGCCAAGTTGTTGAAGAAATATTAGATATAGAAATATTTTCTAAAATGAATATTATGTTTAGAGAAAAAGCAAAAACACAAGATGAGGTGATCAAACAAGATGACTTTCAATATTCTATACTAGACTCAAAGATAGAAGATAAGAAAACATACATTGATGATATTAGTAATCGTGGTAAAGATTTAGCAGATTCTAAAAAAGTTGAGATAGCAAAAGCAGACGCTGATATTGATAACTATAATTTTAAAATACTTGATATCAGAAAAGAAATTGCTACTTTACAGAAAGAAATATTAGACGAAACAAAAGTCAATAATATGAAATCAAAGTTACATAGTATGGAAGCAAAGTTAGAGAATACTTGTAACAAACATAAAAAAGACTTGAAGTTTTTTGAAACTTATGATGATTGTCCTACTTGTCAACAGGCAATAGACGCTGCTTTCAAAGCCACAATGATTGATAAGAAAAAAGAAAAAGTAACAGAATTAGATTCAGCACTAGGTCAGATAGATAAAGAAATCAAAACAAATCAAATGAGATTAGATACTATCAACAAAACTATGGTTGTGATTAGAGAAAAAGAGTTGCTAATCAATCGTTATGAAACATCTATTGATCAAATAGAAATACAAAAACGTAAACTAGAAAATGAAGTTGCTAAATTACAAGATGAAAATATATCAACAGCGGAACAAAAAGGCGAGTTGAATGAGTTGCAAGAACAACTAATACAAACAGATATTAAGAAAAAGGCTGATAAAGAACATAAGATTTATATAGACACCGCAAGGGCACTTATGCAAGATACTGGTATCAAAACAAAAATTATCAAACAATACCTACCGATAATGAATCAGTATATTAATAAATACCTGGCGGATATGGACTTCTTTGTTAATTTTACTCTTGATGAGGAGTTTAATGAAACAATCAAGTCCAGGTATCGTGATGAGTTTAACTATCATTCTTTTAGTGAGGGTGAAAAGTTAAGAATAGATTTGGCTATTCTTTTTACTTGGCGAGAGATTGCTAAGTTAAAAAATTCTACAAATACAAATCTACTTATACTAGATGAAATATTTGATAGTTCGTTAGACTCATCAGGTACCGATGAATTTATGAGAATACTACACACAACTATGAACAAAGAAAATGTTTTTGTTATATCTCATAAAGGCGATACTCTATTGGATAAGTTTCCTAGAGTTATGAAATTTGAGAAATACAAAAACTTTACAAGGATGGTAGAATGAGTGAAAAGAGAATATTAAAAATGGTGCCACCTAATGATCCTAGATTGTTAAGTAAGATCGCACCATATCAAGATGATATGTTAAAAGAACATGATTTCAAAGATCGACAAGCACTATGTAGTGCCATGTATGATACAATGAAAAAGTATGGCGGTCTAGGTCTATCATGTAATCAAGTCGGCTTACCATATCGTATGTTTGTTATGGGTGGTCATCCAGAGATAGATTTGGGTAGAACAAGATATGTTTTTAATCCTGAAGTTTTAGAAATGAGTAAAGAAAGTGTAATGCTAAAAGAGGGTTGTTTATCTTTTCCTTTTGTCTTTGTATCTATTAGACGACCTAAATGGGTACAAGTAAAATATGAAGATGAAGAAGGTGAAACAAAACAAGAAACTTTACATGGTATGAATGCTAGAATATTTCAGCATGAAAATGAACACATGAATGGATACATATTCAAAGATTTAGTTTCTGATTTCAAATGGAAAAGAGCAAACGAAAAAGCAAAAAAAGAAATAAACAAGATATTGAAAAGACAAAAGAATGGCAAAACGATCCACTAAAAAATATATTCATGTAAATCAACATAAGATTAGGTCTAATTTGAAACATGGTAAAAATGAACCTGTGATTACAATTAAACAAGGTTCAACAAATACTTATTGTCATGAAGTAGATATATTAGGACCTAGTAAAATAGTTTATGGTGGTAATGATAAACCTATATTGAATTGTGGTGCTAGAGTTGTCATAGAAACAGAAGCAGATATTCGAATAGTAAATGATGATTGAGAAAAAAGATTATGAGAGATTGAAAGAGTATTATGACTTTCAAAGAAAAAAAGAATACAACAAAGAGCAACTCATGTATGTTTGTGGTCATGTTGCAGGTGAAGAACCTAATAAACTTTTTGATTTGATGTGGTTACAATTTGAAGAAAAAGATTATCAAGAGCCACCTAAACACTGGATACCAAAAAATCCTAAGTGGCGAATACGAGGACTAGAAGGAGAAAAAGAATGAGTAGACCTATTATGAAAGAGTTGGCACTAGAGCCGTGTAAAGAAAATTTAGATGATGTTGCTAATTTTCTTGATAACGCTCATGAGTTTAAAAAAGTAAAAACTAAATATGCAAAAGAAGGTTGGGATGCTGTGTCACTACATGGTTATGGTCCTAATCCTGAAGATATATTAAAACCTGGTGTTCTAAAAAGTTCAGTAAACGTAGATACGAAACTACAATGGACTATCTTAGAAAAAGTTGTAGAGATGAAACCTGTTTTAAATTTACTTGAAAAACTACCATGTGAGTTTGAGAGAGTTAGATTTATGAGATTAGAAGCAGGTAAGATCATTGGCAAACATACAGATAAGATAGACAAAGAGATCGGTTTTGATGATGGTGATATTATTAGAATCCATGTGCCAATAAGAACAAACGATCAAGTTGTATTTACTTTATATGAAAATACTAGAGATAAAGATGGCACAGAATATAACTTAAAAACTGGACATTACTATTATTGTGATGTAACAAAAGCACACGCTGTAAGAAATACCAGTAATGTAGATAGAATACATTTAGTTGCTGATTGCTACTCTAATGTAGCGATGAGGGCTTTACTTAATTAACTATTTGTGATATACTATATTATATGAATCATGCCAAAGAAACAGATTTTGAAACAGTAAAAGAAATATTTTATCAGCACAAGAAATGGTTTCCTCATATAAGAACTGATTATATGAAACGTATGATTGCAAAAGATAATCTTATTTTAGATAATGATGTGGTAATCACATATAATTTTTATAAAAGAAAACAAAGAATAGGTAATGTAATCGCACAACAAGGTGATTGTATTTTACATCAAATCGCTGCTAAATATCACAATGGATCTGCTAGTCGAGTATTACAAAAGTTTTTTGAGTTTGTAAATCCAAGACGAGTTTTTTTAAGTGTTCGTAGTGATAACGAAATAGCAAAAAAGTTTTACTTAAAAAACAACATGAAATTAGTAGGCACTACATCATGGGCAAGAGGCACATTACCTGGTGATGTTTACTTATATGAAACAAGTTGATTATCCTGCTTGTGTTGGTATGAGTAGAGCTGCAGGAAAAACATATTCACTTTGGAATGACTTGAAAGGTCCTAGAAAACTCAAATGGTATTATAATTTAATACCTTTCCGTTTCTTGACATGGGATAGAAAAGGTGTTAGAATAAAGATATGGTAGACGATAATTTATTACAGGAAGTACATGATAGTTGGAAACAAAAAGGTTTCCCTTATTATCCGACCGATGAGGAGTGGCGAAAAAATAAATATAATCAGTTAGTATCATTCAAAAGAGATACGCTGATTGATAGAAAGAACAAGATTATAGGTCAATCAGCACATGGTTTAAATCTTGCTTGGTCGTTCATGGAACACGCTTGGGGTATAAAGTGTGGTAAGATGAAAACTCCTATGGAAGTATGGGAAGATGAAGAACATCTTAAAAAAGGATTAAACAAAATTCTTTCAGGCACTTTCTTCGTACAAAAACACCACAGTAAGATTACAGAATCGGATATGCGTTCTATGTTAAGACGCTATTCGGGGACCCAAATGGTGTCAAATTTCAGACCTACGGCAGCGGCCGCATTGTACGATATATTCGTAGATAAATATAGTCCACTAGAGGGAACTGAACCGGGCACAGTATGGGATCCAAGTATGGGGTACGGCGGAAGACTTCTAGGTGCTATCGCTGCTGGTGTAAACTATATCGGCACAGACCCATGTATTCCTACTTTCAAAGGTCTTGAACAAATAAGAGATAAGTACCGTAACCCTCATAATCATTATATGTTATTAAGACAAGGTAGTGAAACATTTATACCAGATGATGAATCACTAGATTTTGTATTTACAAGTCCACCATACTTTGGTTGGGAAGCATACGGTGATGAACCAGAACAATCAAGTATCAAGTTCTCTACAAGTGATATGTGGAAAGAGAAGTTTTTAAAACAGACTATTGCTAATGCATATAAGGGTCTTAAAAAAGGTAAATACCTAGCATTAAATGTTGCTAATACTAAACAATATAAAACATTTGAAGAAGACACGGTTGACCTTGCAAAAGAGGTAGGATTTGAACATACAGATACATGGTGGTTATCATTATCTACACAACAAGGTGGTAGTGCCGTTTCTACACTAGATGGTGACACTACTGAAAAAAAACAAAAACAACAGTATATGGGCAAATATACTAGACCTGACATATCTGGTCGTAAATTTGAACCGACTTTTATCTTCAAAAAATAGTGTTCTTGTTTTGTTCTTCTAAAAACCCTTGATTTTACTCGCTTTTTAAGTGCTTGACTTTTAGACCAAAATACGGTAGCATGATACTATACATTATGAAAAAGACTACCGTAGAAAATAAATCACAACTTGCTAAATTACTTGCAACAGAAAATATTGAAGTTCAAGAGAATGCCGTACAGACTGCTTCGTTTGATGTCAAAGACAGAATTTTAACAATCCCTATATTTAAAGAAGAACACAAATCCAAACATGTCTATGATATGTTAGTTGGTCATGAGGTATCTCATGCTTTACATACACCATCTGATTCTTGGATGAATCTAAAAGATAGATCAAAAGAGTTCAGATCATTTGTAAATGTTATTGAAGATGCTAGAATTGATAAACTTATACAAAAGAAATATCCTGGTCTTACAAAAGATTATCTATTAGGTTTTAAAAAGATGTACAAAGATAACTTCTTTGGTACTAAAGGTAAAGACCTACAAAAAGATTATACACTTATTGATAAGATTAACATGTATTACAAATCATCAAAAACTTTAGATTTTAATTTTAATGCTAAAGAAAAACATTTTGTAAAATTAGTTGATGATTGTAAAACATTTGCTGATGTACAAAAACTTGCCGAAGATATATTAGGTTATTGTAAAGAAGAATTGAAAAAAACACCACAACTTAAAAAAACTTATACACCTAAAAAAGTAGAAGGTGATGATAAACAAAAAGGTGACAATCAAGATTCAGATTCAGATAATTCATCTGATAGTAATGATAACAAATCTACCGAAGATAAATTAAATGATTTCTTAGAACAACAAGTACCAGATGAGAAGACTACAAAAGAAACCGATAAAAAAGATATTGAAGAATCAGAAAAAGGTGCTGCTGCTAACGGTGCTGATGGTGATGTACAGATAGTTTCTATCACAAATCAAAACTATGATGAGGCAATTCAAAAACAAGTTGACGGTGACGCTTCAAGTCGTGCTTATGTTAAGTTGCCAAAAGTTAATCTTAAAAATATAATCATACCTTACAAAGAATATATCAGAGACTTTGCTAGAGATAATGCAAAACTTCATAGTTCAGATAAAGAAGGTTTAAAATATGCTCACGATGAAGCAGATAAGTTTTTAAAAGAGTCTTCTAACATTGTAAACTACCTTGTTAAAGAATTTGAGATGAAAAAAAATGCTAAACTTCACGCTAGATCGACAATATCAAAAACTGGTATTATTGATCCTCTAAAATTGCACTCATACAAATATGCTGAAGATATATTTAAAAAGATGTCTAATATACCTAATCAGAAAAACCACGGTATGATATTCTTACTTGATTGGTCTGGTTCAATGCAAAGACATATTAAACCTACTGTTGAACAATTACTTAACCTTGTTTTATTTTGTAGAAAAATTAATATACCTTTTTCAGTTTACAAGTTTGTAAATAATGGTGATAGTTATATCAGTTTATCTGAAAGAAATAGTAAAAAACATCTTAATCACAGAGGTGCACCATTTGTATTAACTGACAATACACCTCAATGTGACCAGACAACTAAATTAGTTCAATTGTTTTCACATAAACAATCTAAATCAGAATTTAAGAGAAGTGCTCAGAATATTTACAGATCGGCACTTGCATTTGGTGACTATTATGATTATAGAAGAAGATATGACAATCCAGATTATCATAGAGTGCCATCTGTTCCTGCTAAGTATTACATGTCA
>ENA-OSEY01001947-OSEY01001947.1-marine-metagenome-genome-assembly--contig:-NODE-1947-length-13729-cov-3.507691_pt1 | contig 13729 bp, 8 predicted proteins | sample MGYA00248465_ERZ534230 | MGnify/ENA primary metagenome ERZ534230 (study PRJEB26409, sample SAMN06344110) | marine metagenome | isolation source: Sea water from surface | place: Atlantic Ocean:Southern... | reverse complement strand
TGTTGCAATTTCCCCACTTGAATTTTCTGCCTTTTCAGCAACCATACGCTCTTTTTGTATTTTAGCGTCTAATCTTTTTTCCTGACTATTATTAATCATTGCATAAAGCAAAACAGCTAAAATAATAATTAAAACGATTGTATTTATATCCATGATTGTTCTCCTAAAATAATATTATGGTTTTACCAATTCAGTCGGGATTCCAAGAGGACCGGTCCACCATAAAATAATTATCAAAGACAATGCGATTAATGCAGCAGGCCATCCAAGTGTAGCCATTCGGATAAAATCTTTACTTTGTAACTGGCCACTTGCATAAACTATTGAGCTTGCAGGAGTACCAATTACTAACCAATAGGCCATAGAGGTAGAAATAGCTAATCCAACTCCTACGAGCAGTGGATTCGTTCCTGAACTTAAGGCCATATCAAGCACCACTGGTCCAATTACCGCCACCGTTGCTCCTGCGCTCATTAAATTGGTGAGGACTGCTCCAATAACACACATTAATATAACTAACCCGATCCCAGAGTCTAGACCTAGGGGAGCAACAAGATTCATGATTTGATCAGCAAACCAACTTGAAGCTCCTGTATTTTTAAATACAATTCCTAAACTTATACACCCAGCATATAAAACAATGACTCCCCAGCTTACTTTATCTTCGTAATCTTTCCAAGATGTCAAACCAAAAAGCATATAAAGCACTGCTCCAGAAATTGCAATACCTCCTAATCCTAGTGAAAAACCTAAAATTTCTTTGACTAATGATTTATCAGTAATCCAAAGAAAAACAACTAGTGCCATTATTCCAGCGACAAGTTTTTGTTGGAAAGTCATATCACCATGTTTTTCTAAGTCTTTTTTTAACATTCCTACAGCTTCGCCGAGGTCTTCAACCTCAGGTTTGAATAAAAAAGGAAGTAGAAAGGCCATAACAATAGACATTACAACAGTATACATAAATCCCATTGATAGCCAACCCATAAAGGAAATATCAATCCCCATATTACCAAGAAAACCAATCATTATGGCATTTCTAGCACCTCCGGTAGGACTCATCGGCGCTCCAACCATACAGCCTATAGCAATCGACATCATTAGTAATTTACCAAGTTGGGTTGCGTCTCCAATTTTTTTACTAGTTAACGTGTAAAGTGCCATTGCAATTGGTAAAAACATAGGAGCGATAGAGGCTTCGCTTATAAATGCAGATGGTATAGCTGTGCCAACCAAAATTCCCAGAACGATATTCCGAACTTTAGTTCCTGCTAAATTCATAACTAGCATACCAATGCGCTTATCTAGCCCATATTTGACCATTGTTGCCCCCATAGCTAGAGATCCAGCTATGAACCAGACAGCATCATGAGCATATGTTGCTACAACATTTTTAGGTTCAGTAATTCCAAAAAATAATTGAACTAATCCAATGAAAAGTGCAACAGCAGGCATAGGTAACGCTTCTGTTGCGAAAAACACTGTACAGCATCCAAGCAAAGCAATTATTATTTTCATATTAAATGCTTTATTTGAAATTTCTTCTGCACTTAATTCACTAAATAAATCCTGCGCTTTTGCGGTCATGGATTCAGGTGTTGGCATTGCCCAAATCAATACAAAAACAAGTAAACCGATTCCAAACCATTTGAAATCAGTTGTTTTATCGAAACCGCCTCCAGATTCTTTTTTATTTGACATGCTTCAAAAATGGTTAAATATTTTCATTGATGCAAGAAAAAATTTATTTCATAAAATGAAACATATTATATTGAATTACTTCATTAATTAATTTTACTATCGTCTATGAATTCCATTTATATAATACTATGTATTATAATATACTTTTTATTTCTTTCAGTAATCTCCCTATTGACAGGAAAAAATGATGGAAATGAATCGTTCTTTTTAGGTAATAAGGAATCTCCTTGGTACATAGTTGCTTTTGGAATGATCGGCACCTCGCTCTCAGGTGTTACGTTCATATCTGTTCCTGGATGGGTTGCATCAAGTCAATTTAGTTACATGCAGATGGTACTAGGGTACCTATTAGGTTATGCCTTTATAGGACTTGTCTTAATGCCATTGTATTACAAATTGAATCTTACATCTATCTACACGTATTTATATGATAGGTTTGGATTCTTTTCATACAAAACAGGTTCATTATTTTTTATCCTTTCAAGAACAATTGGTGCTTCATTTCGATTATACATCGTAGCTAGGGTTTTGCATCTAAGCATATTTGAAGACCTAGGAACTCCTTTTTTTCTAACAGTATTAGTCACCATAATCTTAATATGGTTTTATACCTTTCGCGGGGGTATTAAAACAATAATATGGACAGATACATTACAAACATTTTTTATGCTTTTAGCATTACTTATTTCTGTGTTTTTAATATCCAGAGATCTTGGTTTAAGTCTTACAAATATCATTCCATTTATCGCTGAGAGTGAATATTCAAAAATATTCTTTTGGGAAGGAGACCAACATTTCTTAAAACGGTTTTTTACTGGAGCATTTATCGCTATTGTCATGACTGGCCTTGATCAAGATATGATGCAAAAAAATCTTAGCTGCAAAAACATTGGTGAAGCTCAAAAAAATATGCTTTATTTCAGCATAAGTTTGATTTTTGTAAATCTAATGTTTTTATGTCTGGGAGCGTTACTGTACACTGTTGCTGGTAAGCACGGGATTATTTTCTCTAAGCCAGATGATCTCTTTCCAGCTGTTGTATTAAGCGAAACTCTGGGTTTCCCCTTAATTATAATTTTTATTTTAGGTTTAATAGCAGCTGCATATTCTAGCGCGGATTCTGCTTTAACATCGTTAACTACATCCTTTTGCGTGGACATATTAAATATTAATGTTCAAGATAAATTGAGCATTATTAAAAGGAAATATGTTCATTTATCATTTTCAGTTTTAATTTTTTCGGTTATAGTATTATTAGACTTCATAAATGACCAAAGTATTATAAGTGCTATTTTTAGTGTGGCTGGATTTACATATGGGCCTCTATTAGGCTTGTATTTTTTTGGATTATTTACCTCATATAAAGTTCATGATAAATTTGTACCATACGTTGCAATTATCGCTCCAATTTTAAGCTATTTCATTCAAAAGAATTTCTCTATTGGATTTGAAATTTTATTAATAAATGGTTTAATTGTTTGTCTTGGATTGCTACTTATAAAGAAGGATAATGTATCATTAACAAAATAGTAAAAATATTTTTATTATATCTTTTAATTAATAATTGTTTCAATGTTGCTCAGGCCCAGCGCAGGGAGTTTGAGTATTCAAAAATCATAGAAGTTCCAGACCTTTCATTTTTCAATCATGTATATACAGGTTTAGATATCTTAGAACAAATGGATTACAAACATATAAAGAATAAAAGCATTGGTATTTTTTGCAATCAAACAGCTGTAAACAGGAATGATAATCATATTTTAGATTTAATTGGTAAAGATAAAAGTATAGATGTGAAAGCAATCTTTGAACCTGAATATGGAATTTGGGGAGTAGATGATAGTAGGGCGAAGTTAAGTGGTGGTAATAGAATAGATCCTATATCAGGAGCAAAAATTTTTAATTTATTAAAAAGAAGTTTATATCCACCAGACTGGATTTTAAAGGAATTGGATTTAATTGTGATAGATATTCAGGATACAGGTTCAAGATATTCAACCTTCATTGCTTCAATTACAAAATTATTTGAATCAGCGAGCAAACATAAAATTCCAATTCTTGTTCTGGATAGACCAAACCCCATTGGTGGATTAAAAATTGAGGGCCCACTTCCAAGAACGAGTTATCAATCATTTGAAGCCTATCATCTTTTGCCTATTAGGCATGGCATGACAATAGGTGAGATCTTATTGATGGTAAATGAAATGGGCTGGGCAAAAGATCTTTTGAGAGTGGACCTTAATATCATTCCTGCTGTCAACTGGGGTAGGTCCCAGTATTTGAACGATACCAAATTACCCTGGAAAAATCCAACTCCTTTTATTAATAATATTGATGCCTTAATAATGTATTCAGGCATGGATTTAATGCGCGGGACGAACTTGAACATTGGCATTGGAACAGATCATCCTTATTTAATTTTTGGAGCTCCTTGGTTAGCTACTGGGTTTTTTAAAGAAAAATTAGACATGCTTGAGCTACCTGGAGTTAGGTTTGAGGAAATTGAATATAAGCCGCAAGGGACTATCTATAACAAAATTATTCCAAAGTACATAAATAGGTTTTGCAGTGGAATAAAAATAATTGTTGAAGATAAATATGTAGTTAAGCCAGTTGAGGTTGCTACTACGATTATTACATTGATTGAGAGGTTACACCCTAGAGAGTTTCAATGGGCCCCACATGGTTATTTAGATAAACTGTATGGGTCTAATCAATTAAGATTATTTGTAGCCCAAAAAAAACCACCATCATATTTATCTCCTCAATACATGCATGATGAAATAGAATTCAGTAAGTTTAGAAAAAAGTTTTTGTTATACTAAATTTGATTTATACGCTACTAATTATTCTAGTATCATTTACCCATGGTCAGGTATTACCTACAGTACCAGCTAATATATTTAGAATTTCAGTGCAGAATTATAATAGCTCAAGTAGCATGATCTCAAATGAACAACAGTTTGGTATTCATGGCATTAGTAAAGCATATTTTGACAATACCATAAAAAATGATTTTGGAGCATATACTAGTTCAAATGATTTATATCATATTGGCGCAAACCAATTAAGTCAGCTTGTAACAATTGGATCTTTTCTTAATGAGTTTAATTCAATCTATGGAACAAATTTGCCAATATTTGATGCAGGTTATGTTGATACTTCAAGATCTGTTATTTCAAATGGCTTATTATCAGAAGAAAGAAAACAAGATGAATCAGGCAGGAGTATTAAAATAGATTATGGAATTTCCAATGATATAATGTTAAGTATAGAAATACCAACTATTGGTTCTTTAAATGAGAAATACAGTAATTCTGCTACTATAGATCGCGTTTATGGTGCAGACGGTATCATTAATTATCACCAAAATGCAAAAACAAAGATTGATTCTTTCTTTCAAACAAACTCATTTATAACATTGCCAACTGGAATGAGAGATACACTAGAGACAATATATGATCAGCTTTATAGTTTGAGTAGTAATAGTTCTGTTTTATGGGCACTTCATGGTAGGGATAATCCTTTTTTAAGAGGGTTTATTGACCCTAGGTTCATGACGCCCAATTATAGCCAAGGTGATACTGTAGTCTTTGATAGTCTAATTAGTTTTTATAGCCCTAAAAACCGTTCTGCATCTGGAATAGGAGATGTGTCATTCGGGGTCACTGCACTTTTATACGGTAGCCCTTCATGGTCAAATATAAAAGCAAGTGTATTATATGGAAAGCTATCTGTTTCTGTGCCATTTGGGTATACAATTGAGCGTTTTAGTGCAATCGGATTCAAGCAACTAACAAAAATGAACATAGGAGCTGGAGTGAGCCGCATTAGTTTTGGATTGTTTGGAGGATACAATTGGAATGACAAAGCCAATACCCGTTTATTTGGTTCAATTAGTATGGCATCCAGTGGATCTGAAGTGTTAAATACACCATTGAATTTATTTGCTGGGGCCCATACAAACCCTGATTCTATGATTAGTAGAGTGGGGGAGACTTACAAGTTTAAAGAAGGTAATTGGTTTAAAACTTTAATTGGTTTTGAAACTGAATTAATTGATAAAAGGCTCTTAATTAAATGTAAATCTTTGACAGCAGTAAAATCTAAGGATGATTATTCATCGCTCGATAAAAATTGGGATACCTGGATGGAGGGTAGAAAGGGATATGATACTGAAATGGCCAAATGGGACTATTGCGTTGAAGCATGGATTTTAAATTCTACATCAAAGGCTAGAATAGGTCCTTTGAGTTTTGATTTTGTTTTTGGATATAAAAATACAATTAGTGCTAAAAATACATTTGAAGGTTATAAATTATATTCAGGTATTACGACATACTTACAAGGATGGTAAAAATTGGATAAAAAGAAAGTATTTAGCTGGACTTTATATGATTGGGCGAATTCTGCATTTGCCACTACAGTGATGGCAGGGTTTTTTCCAATTTTTTTTGAAAAGTATTGGTCAAATCCCGATTTTGTCGATAAAAGTACTTTTTATTTAGGCTTAAGTAATTCAGTTGGATCTTTAATTGTTGCCATAATGGCACCATTTTTGGGGGCAATATCTGATACAGGGTCTACAAAGAAAAAATTTCTTTTCACATTTGCATTTTTAGGAATTTTATCGACTAGTTTATTATTTTTCGTTCAGCAGGGTGACTGGCAATTGGCCGCGGCACTCTATGTAGTTGGAGCGATCGGTTTTTCTAGTGGTAATGTATTTTATGATTCATTATTGCCTGCAGTTGCTAAAAAACCAAAATATGATTTTGTTTCATCTTTAGGTTTTTCGATGGGCTATCTTGGCGGCGGAGTTTTATTTATTATTAACATTTTAATGTATCAAAATCCACATTGGTTCGGTATCCAAGATTCTACCACCGCAATACGCTTATCTTTTGTTACTGTGGCAGTCTGGTGGGCTGTTTTTTCAATTCCAATTTTTTTATTTGTTCCAGAACCCAAAAATAAAGATGACATTATTTTTTCTGATGCTGTAAAACTAGGATGGGTGCAGTTAAAAACTACTTTTTCAGAAATAAAACAGATGAGAATAATTGGATTATTTCTTTTATCATATTGGTTGTACATGGATGGGGTAGATACAATAATACGAATGGCAGGAAAACTTGCTTTGTCTATGGGTTTTGAGGCAAGTGATATGTTATTTGTGCTTATTTTAGTTCAATTAATTGGGTTCCCAGCTGGACTATTATTTAACTGGTTCAGTTCAATTATTAAACCTAAAAATGCTGTATTAGTGGCAATACTTTTCTATACGATAGCTACTGGATCTGCATATTTTATGACATCAAAAATTCATTTTTATGCCCTTGCTGGAATTATTGGCCTTTTCCAAGGTGGAATACAAGCAATTAGCCGAAGTCTCTTCGCAAGATTAGTTCCTTTGGGAAAAGAAGGAGAGTTCTTTGGATTTTATAATATGCTAGGGAAATTCTCTGCTGTTGTGGGACCAATTTTACTTGGTACAGTTACTTTAGTGACTGGCAATGCCAGAATGGGTTTGTTTGCATTAATTGTATTGTTTGTTGGGGGTGGATTATTATTAACTAGAGTAGATTTTGATGAAGGTGAAAGAATTGCAAAAGAATTTTCAAAATAGTTTGCGTTTGATTTTTATTGCATGAAATTTTATTTAATTACTAAGTTTGTTTATGTAAGGCCCCGTCAGTGTGGCGTGCTCTTCAGAGAAAATTGTCTTTCTCGAGGGTGAGCTGACGGGGCCTTATCACATAATAAATATGCACCATACAAAAGAAATAGTACGATATTCTCAATTAGTGATGCCACAAGACGCGAACGTTGTAGGTACATTATTTGGTGGCCAAATGATTTCTTGGATGGATATTGCTGTAAGTAAAGCAGCCCATAGAATTTTAAAAAATTCTCCCGCAGATGCTGCTGTTACGAGAGCTATTGATGCTACAGAGTTTAAGGAGCCTGTTTATGTAGGGGAATGGGTTAATTTTGAGGCTTTGGTCACGGATCTTGGTAAAACATCCATCAAGGTCAATATAAAGGCTTACGCGGAAGGAAGGCATGATGAAAGAAGGTTAGCTTGTGTTTCAGAATTCACAATGGTAGCGGTAAAACAAAATGATGATGGCACCTATTCAAAATGCATTCATGGTCAAAAATTAGAATCCTAGTCCATACCCAAAAGGAGATATTGATAAATGTCAAAAAATAAAGTTTTTAAACCATCAGGAGATTGGATTAAAAAGTCTCATGTTGATTCGCTTGAAAAGTATGAAAAGATATATCATGATTCTGTGTCAAACCCAGATGAATTTTGGGGAACTATTGCTGATAGGTTAAAATGGTACAAAAAATGGGATAGTGTATCGGACGTTGATTATAAAAAAGCTGATATCAAATGGTTTTTAAATGGGAAGTTAAATGTTAGTTATAATTGTCTTGATCGTCATGTAGAGGAGGGTAATGGAGATAAAACTGCAATAATTTGGGAAGGAAATGACCCAGCAGAAGATAAAAAGTATAGTTATTCTGAATTACTAATTGAGGTGAAGAAATTTGCGAACGTTCTTAAATCTAATGGAGTAATAAAGGGTGATAGAGTTTGTCTATATATGCAAATGATTCCTGAACTCGCCATAGCCATGCTTGCGTGTTGTAGGATAGGAGCAGTACACTCTGTGGTTTTTGGAGCATTCAGTGCTGATTCACTTAGAGATAGAATAAATGACTCATCATGTAAGATTCTCATTACACAAGATACAGGTGTGAGGGGAACGAAGGACAATATTCCAATGAAGGCTAATGCTGATAAAGCATTATTAGAGACTCCATCAATTAGTAGTGTTCTAGTTGTTAAAAGAACAGGAGTCGATGTAGCAATGACTGAGGGAAGGGATTTATGGTGGCACGAGCAAATTAGTAGTGCTAGTAATAATTGTGATCCAGAAGAAATGGATGCTGAGGACCCATTATTCATACTATACACCTCGGGATCAACAGGTAAACCAAAAGGGGTGTTGCATACTTCTGGTGGTTATCTTGTATATGCTTCTTACACTCATGAAATGATTTTTGATTACCAGAAAGATGATATCTATTGGTGTACAGCAGATATTGGTTGGATTACAGGTCACTCATACATTGTGTATGGGCCGATGTCAAACGGAGCTACCACAATAATGTTTGAAGGTGTACCAAATTTTCCAGATTTTGGAAGATTTTGGGATGTAGTAGATAAACATAACGTAAACCAATTTTACACTGCTCCTACTGCATTAAGAGCGTTGATGAAGGAGGGTAACAGTTGGGTAAAATCAAGAAACCTGAGCAGTTTAAGGCTTCTTGGAACAGTAGGTGAGCCAATTAAAGAACCAGAGTGGCAGTGGTATTATGATATAGTAGGGAGAAAAAATTGTCCAATTGTTGATACTTGGTGGCAAACTGAAACGGGCGGTATTCTTATTTCACCTCTACCAGGTGCTACGCCAATAAAACCTGGATCTGCCACATTACCATTTTTTGGAGTTCAACCTGTTTTATTGACTGATGATGGTGAAGAAATTGATGGGAATAGTGTTCAAGGCCTTCTTGCATTAAAGTCTTCATGGCCAGGTCAAATGAGAACGATTTATGGAGATCATAATAGATTTTTTGATACTTATTTTTCCCAATTTAGTGGATATTATTTTACTGGAGATGGCGCAAGAAGAGATGAGGATGGGTATTATTGGATTACAGGTAGAGTTGATGACGTATTAAATATATCAGGACACAGAATTGGAACAGCAGAAGTTGAAGGTGCTATTGGAAAAGCTGATGGTGTTGCTGAGGCTGCTGTAGTAGGCTTTCCTCATGAAATCAAAGGTCAAGGTATATATGCTTTTGTAACGCTTATGACTGGTGAAGAACCATCAGATAAAAAGCTAAGTAAAATCATTGAATCAGTAGTCAAGGATATAGGTCCCCATGCAAAACCAGATAAAATTCAATTTACTCCTGCATTGCCTAAAACACGATCTGGTAAAATTATGAGACGTATTTTAAGAAAAATAGCTGAAAATGATATAGGTAACATGGGGGATATATCGACTTTAGCTGATCCAAGTGTTGTAGAAAATCTTATTTTAGGTTCGTCTCAAGTTTAACGTTTGCTTTTCTTATTCTCGAAGTAAGTAACTTGATTATTTGTTTCATAATATCTGCATTACTCTCCATTAATTCATAGAAAACATCCTGATTAATTTTTAATAAGACTGAATCTTCTTTGGCTATTGCATCCGCTGATCTAGTTTCGTTATCTAGGAGCGCCATTTCTCCTAGGGAAGCCCCTTTTTTTAATTCTGCAATTTCTTTTGATCCCTTTTTAATGGAAACAATGCCTTCAAAAACAATGAACATTGAATCTCCTGCATCACCCTCCTTAAAGATTACGCTATCTTTTTCATATGGTCTTGCTTTTGAAATTTTAGAAACTTGCGAAAGCAATTCTCCAGGGATTTCTTGAAATAGGTCAACTGTTTTTAATAAAAGTGTTTTTTCTAGTATTGTAAACATAGTTTGCTCCAACTGATTTGTATATTTTTTTAATGGGACTTTTGTCTTCTTGTTTGGAAAATTTTTAAAAATTTGTCCTAGTATTGGACTGTTAGCTACATTATCCCATTCGATTTCATTAAGCAGCTCAAAATTATTTTTTTTCAAGTAATCAATACTTATTGCTGCTTTCCAATTATTATGTGAAGTAGCCCAATTTTTTAGCCAACTCTCAAAAGGGTATTTTTCTTGTTCTTCCTTAATATCCTCTTTTTTATAATCATTTTCAGGGTCTACAATGGGCATTAAAAGTTTTCTTGATCCTCTTGAAAAAGAGGAATCAAAAAACTCCAATATGTAAGGCAAGTCTTTATCTTCTTTGTTAATTAAAGATTTAATATGTGAATCAATCGGAGAGTTAGGAATAGTCAGAGTTACTAATTTTAATATTATGTAAAGAAGTTTTCTTTTTTCAAAATTTATTTGATCAATGATTAGTTCACTGCCTTGAGCGCTCTCAGCTAATTTTTCAAAACAATAAAACCTAAAGTATTGGTTTGTATATTCTTTAATATAATTATGGAAGTTGCTTTCATAGTCATATTCATGTTCTTTCTTTTTCGCTATTTTAAGTAGTGATTCTGAAATTGCAGATGAGATTACTAAATTTTCAACACTTAAAAACTCTTTGTAAATATCTATTACAATAGCTTGATTGTATTCCGTCATGCATCTTATGATACCAATTTTTAACTTATCACTAGTTCTTAAATCTTTTAGTTGGCTAATTAATTTGGGTAGAACTAATTCTTGATTGTAAAGTCTTAAGATGTTTCTGGCATTTTGTGCACATTTTATATTTTCAAGATTTGATATAATTGCTGGTATATATTTTGTTTGCAAGCGATTACCAGCGACATTTAATGCAGATTTACTTATCTCAATTGATTTATGATTAAGAAGATCAATTAATGTTTTTTCTGGCAAAAGAGATGTTGAATTTTTTAGATAATCTAAAGCTATTGCAGTAGTGCTTTCATCCTTTATATCTAAGAAATTATTAAGAATGACTTTTGCTTTGATATGTTCCGGGTCATGTTTAAGAATTGCAACTGCTGTCGATGCAATTTTATGAGGACTGGTGCTAAAGAGTTGATCTGATAATTCATTCAAATATTTTGTAATTGTGCTTTTATCAAAAAGTGATACCGCGATTGCTCCAATTTGATCATCTTGCTTTGATAGGTCTAGTAATAAATCTTCATCAATAAAATTGTTTTTTTCATATGCTAAAAGAAGAATTTGTTTTTTTATTTCATCGTCTTCTGATCTTAACATGCTATTTAGTTTGCTAGTCCATTTTTGCAGGTTCATATTTTTTATTAGATCTAAAGCAAACATTTGTTGATGAATATTTTTATTTTCAAGAGCTTCTTTAATAGTGGTAATTATTTGACTATCTGTTATGTCAAATTGAATTTCGTTTAAATTAAGCTGACGGTGGTTTATTGCTTTTTCAACAGCAGAGACATATTTTTTTCTTATCCTTAAATTATTTCCAAGCCAAACGACAATGATCAAAACAGCAGGAATACTTAGTAAAAATATTTGATCATCATTTAAAAATTCAAGAGCTACAATTATGTATATAATCAATCCAATAGTACCTTCAGCAATTGATTTAAAAGAAGAATCAATAATAGGCTTTGCTTTCCTGGCTCTGCTTTTTGGAATTGGTGTCCAAAGCATTTCGTTAGAGGCGCTTTGAACAGAAAATTTAAAAGACTGGTCAAAAAGGCGGGCGATAAATATGCTAGATAAGTTTGCAAAAACTAGAAAAGAAGCTGAACCAATTATTAGCCCCAAAGGCATAATAATTAAACCGCCTAAAATGCCAAATTTCTGGAGAATGAATCCGGTTAGAAAAAGCTGCATTATAAGTGTTGTACCATTTAAGTACATGTAATAGTCGCCAAAAAAAGATGCTAGCTGTTCACTAGATTGAAAGCTGTTGGCCGCGGTAATTTTGAATTGGTATTCAATGATTCTTGAACAAATTGCAGTAGCGCATACCATCACAAGAATTGATTTTAGATATGGATCTAATATTTCTTTAGTCGAAGAAAAGTCATTTTCATTAGATTTCTTTGTCGGTTTAGTAGTTCTGTGTTTGTTAAGTATTTGTGCAAATATTGGCAACAAAGCAATCATAATTATGGTAGGTATTATTAATTCTTCTGCACCATATTTATTAACAAAAGGTCTCATTAGGTATCCTGCGCTGATGCCAGCAATTGAACCACCGATGCCAATAAGGCTAAAAAGTCTTTTTGCTTGACGAGGATTAAATATTTCGCCTGCCAAGAGCCAGAATTGAAAAATTGTTATAGAGATTATCACATCAACCCATGCATAAAATATTGGTATCACAACCCCACTAAGGTTCAGACGGATTAAAAATAATGTTATGCAAAAAAATATTGAGGAAGACCGAATCACTTGAATAAGATCTAGAGTTGAAGCGATTTTATTATAGATATATATGACCACAACCATTAATCCGGCAACAAGTGAGAACATAAGCGGGAGGAGTGACTTATCAAATTGGGTAAGAAAAAAAGTATCTCTAGCGCTTGCGCCTGTTATGCTCGAACCAACAATGCAAAAGAACATCATCATTAGTATTCCTATTGGTCTTCGTTCTTCTTTTCTTAGTTTAATCATAGTTTGATAAAATTTTATGTAATGAATTCTTCATTCATTTAAATGTTAATGGTTTGTTTGTAATGAGAAATTACAAATAGTAATTTTCACATTGAAATTTGATTAAAAATTAGAACAAGGAAAGTAAATGTCACATCATCCGAAAATAAGCGTTATTAAAAACTTAACAACTAGCTCACCAAGCGATATTGTTTTTATAGGTATTTATAAAGATAAAACTTTAACTCCAAGTGGGAACGATTTAAGCACTGATATTAAATCAGGATTTGATAGCGCCATAAAAAGTGGAGATGTAAAAGGAAAAACTGGTGAATTAAATTTTTTCTATGTAGATGGTCGCAAATATGCATTAGTAGGACTTGGGAGCAAATCTAAAATAAATGCTGAAAAAATAAGAATTGCTTCTGGTTCTGCAATTAGGTCAGCAATATCAAAAAAAGCAAAAACTATTACATTAGATTGTTTCTGCTCTGAAATTGACAGTTGTCAACCTATGGGTGAAGGTATTGCGCTTGGAGGCTATGAATATAATGATTTGAAAACCATGGATGATAAAAGTTTCAATATCAGTGAAATAGAAGTTATCAACGCAAATGAAGATCAATTAAATGATGGGATTGTAATAGGTCAAGCTGTTTGTTTTGCTAGAGACCTTGGAAATCGTCCTGGAAATATTGCCACTCCAACTCATTTAGCAAATGCTGCCAAAGATATATCAGAGGCTGGAGATATAACTCTAAAAGTATTTGATAGAGATGAATTTACT
>ENA-OSEY01001946-OSEY01001946.1-marine-metagenome-genome-assembly--contig:-NODE-1946-length-13729-cov-19.210665_pt1 | contig 13729 bp, 20 predicted proteins | sample MGYA00248465_ERZ534230 | MGnify/ENA primary metagenome ERZ534230 (study PRJEB26409, sample SAMN06344110) | marine metagenome | isolation source: Sea water from surface | place: Atlantic Ocean:Southern... | reverse complement strand
TATTATTTAGATTATAAAAATGTTCGACCAGATTACGTTAAAGCAATTTTAAATAACTCTATTAATTGGAGCTTTGTTTCTGATCAATTAAAATAAAAAAAAGGCGAATTCATATTCGCCTTTTTTTAAATTTCAGTTCCTTAAGATGGAGGACAGTCAGGTGTTACTGTATTAGCAACTGCACTAACTACTAAACTCAATTCAGAGCTTTCCGCACTAAAAGTGAAAGGTACTGCATCTGCATAAAACGCCTGAATGCTTCCACTATGCGTTCCCCACACTGCCTGATTGCAAGCAGGATTAGGATTATTTGGATCTAACCATGATACTGATAATAATTTATAAGTATCAAAATCTAAATCTTCAAATACTAAAGAAATTTGACCATTTTGCACCTGAGCACTTTGCAGTACAACAGATTTATATGGTGCACCCGAAGGAGGCCAAGTTTTATCTAAAGAACAAAATACTGTTCCTTCTGAAGGCCATGAATCAGGATTTGTTAAATTAATTGATATATTCAATGTTCCTGAAGTCGCTGGATCACTTGAGTCATCCTCGCAAGAAACCAAAAACAACATTGAAAATACAATTGTAAATAATGATAGTTTTTTAATGATATTCATTTTTTCCCCTTTAATGTTTGAAGGATTATAGCAATGAAAAGAATATAGGTCAAGAAAATTTATTGAGATTATGTCTCAAAAGCTAAAACGTGCTTTCATACATCAGGCTAATTGTTCGTCCTGGCATTGGAAAGTCTTGTATTAATTCATATTGTTTATCGAACAAGTTTGATATTTTAAGAGACACTTTATCGTTATTATTTAACTCATATGTACCTATATAATTAAAGAGAATAAGAGAATCAAGTTGTTCAATTGGAAATTTAATTTCGCTCCCTTCATACTCTCTATCGTCACTTAGAAAATCTTGATAATCTTGTTTTGACTGATATCTCATAGAAATTATATTGCTAATGTTTTTTGACTTGTGCTTAATGCTAGATATAAATTTATGTTTTGGTCTATATAAAATTGGATCAACATTATTAATATCATCTACTCTAAGGTACGTATAACCTAGATCTAGATCTAAATTTTGATTTATCTTATATGATATATTTGTCTCTAGACCATTAGAACTAATATCAGATCTATTCAAGGCTATTACAGGTAATCCATACACAAAATCAATCATGTCCTTGTAATTATAGTAAAAAGTACTTACTGAATATGTAAGATTAGTCTTGTTCGTTCGATCGAAAGAGATATCCAGTCCATAAAGTTGTTCAGGTTCAAGATTTGGATTTCCTTGAGTATTCAAACCGTAGTCAGATTCATATTGCAAAAAAAGCTCTGACAAAGAAGGAGATCTAAAACCTTTACTTAAAGCAAAATTCCAAGTGGAAAAAGTATCTCTTTTAAAAGTTAAATTAATTTTTGGGGAAACATCACTGAATGACTTATAGCTAAACTCATCCCCTCTATCAACATTTCTATAATCAAATCTTAATCCAAGTCCTAAAAGTAATTTTTCGTTTAATTGAATTCTATTTTGTACAAAAAAACCACCTGTAACTTGTTTTAAGTTATCATAAATATTTCTATAAATTGAAATATCAGATTGTTCCAAAATAACATCTGAACCAAAGATAAGATATGATTTTGTACTAATTAATTTCTGATATTCTGCTCTAAGATTTAAACTTGTATCATTGTAAAATGTTTGTTGTTGGATTTCTTCTACTGGTGTGTCTTCCCTATCAAAATAATTGGTGTAGAAATGATTCATACTTAGCGAATAAACAATATTATTGTTGGCATCCAAAGTTTGTTTTTTAAATAATTGTAAATAGACCGAATCTCTATTTGAAATCCTATAAGAAGTCAAGCTAGGTCTATCCTCAACAAAAAAGCCAGGTTGACCATTAATAGATTTATTGGCTATTAATGATACAGATAAGTCCTGTTTTTTGTTAAATATTTTCGTGTAAAAATTGTTTTGTTCATATTGAGCATTAAATCTATGACCATTACCTTTTTTATGCTGAAGCAACGCTGTATAAGAAATATTATCAGTAACATTGCTCATGGTAAGATTTAAATCTTTTGAATCATAACTCCCAACAGTTGCTTTAATATTGTAAAATTCATCAGAATAATTTTTTGTAACTAAATTAATTATTCCCCCCATAGAATTTTGACCATAAAGCGATGAAACAGGACCTTTAACAACCTCAACTCGATCTAAAAAATCAAGCGGCATTGCATTCCAATCAATAGAGCCAGAATAAGGCATGCTTATTTGAAATCCATCAAGAAGGACTAAAACTCTATTATTATATCCTCCTGGCTTGTAATCAGATGATCCGCGAATGGAAAAATTAGCATTTCTGCCATTATCATGTGCAGTTTGAACATCAACTCCTCCAATATTTCTAAAAAGTTCAGACATAGTCTGATAATTATTATCCGAGATTTTCTCACTAGATATGTTTTGCGTAAAATAAGGAAGATGTTTTGAAGGAAATCTTCCAACAACATTGAGAGCACTTGTTAGTACTGGCTCAGGAATCAACTCAAAAATGAAATTATCCTGACTTACCAGATTTATTGTTGTTTTAATATCTTTGTATCCAATTGCAGATATTAAAATTTCGTATTTTTGTTTATTAAGATTTGTTATGGAAAAATTTCCATTTATATCAGATGCTGCTCCAAAATCATTTTCAATGAAAACTATATTAGCATCAATTATTGGTTCTTTGGTTTCAATATCTAAAATTGTTCCAAGAAATTTGAAATCTTGAGCAAAAGAAATGCCGAGTAATAAAAATAGTAGATAAAATTTTTTCACTTTTTGTTGTCAATAATATTAATCAAGAACAATATTTACAATTCTTTTCGTAAACTTACATATGGATACGAAAAAAAAAGTATCAGTAATTCTCAATGGTCAGATGCCCACTAATAACACGCTTATTAATCAAATTAATAACTCTGACTATATCATTGCTGTAGATGGATCAGCAAATAAGCTCTTTGATTTAGAAATCGTTCCAGATGTTATCATTGGAGATCTTGATTCATTCCAAAAAATAAATAATAAAAATATAAAGCTAGTTGAAACCCCTGATCAAAATAAAACTGATTTTCGTAAAACCTTGGAATGGTGTGTTGAAAAAAATATTTTAAATATTTCTATTTTTGGTATATCTGGAGAAAGTGAAGATCATTTTCTCGGAAACTATTTTACGTTAAGTGATTTTGGTAACAAAATTTCCTGGAAAGCTTTTACAGATTTCTCTGAAATTAGCCCTTGCATTGGTAAGAAAAAATTTGAGTCATTTAAGGGTCAAAAAGTAAGTCTTTTTTGTATGAAGGGAAGCTCAACTGTAAATTCAGAAAATTTAGAATATCCTTTAAAAGCTTATCGGTTACAACCTTCTGACAATGCAATTAGGAATATATCACTTAAAGATAATTTTACAATTGAATCAACAAAAATTATTCTCATCTTTCAAAGCAGGGTATGAATTACAATCCAGCCAATGTTGCAAGACTATTGGCTTTAGCCGCTTCAATAAATGCTTCTTGAGCATCTGTGACATTTTCTTTTTTTCCTGACCATATTTTCAATGCTGACTGCTGGAGAGCTCTGCCGTACGAAAAGGTTAAATTCCAATCTGTTTCATATTTGTTCATTTCATTTAAATGTAATGTTGCATCTTCATCCGATTGACCTCCTGAAAGAAAAGCTATTCCAGGAACTTCTGATGGCACATGAGCAGATAAGCAGTTAATAGTTTTTTCTGCAACTTCTTCGATACTTGCCTGATAAGAACATTCATAACCAGATAAAATCATATTCGGCTTAAGGACAATGCCTTGTAAACTAACATTATATTGATCAAGCTGGTCAAAAACCATATTAAGTGTTCGTGAAGTAATATCAAAAGACTCATCAATTGTATGAGCTCCATCCATGAGTACTTCTGGTTCTACAATAGGAACAAGATTTGCTTGTTGACATTTCTTAGCATACTTAGCAAGACTTTTAGCATTTGCTAATATACAATCATCAGTTGGTATACTATCTCCAGGAGTTATTACAGCTCTCCATTTAGCAAATTTAGCTCCAAGTGAGTAATATTTTTCAAGCCTTTCTGACAAACCATCTAAACCTTTAGTCAGTTTTTCATAAGGACTAAAATCCTCCAATCCCTGATCTACTTTGATACCAGGTAATATATTTTTGGATGACAAATATTCAGGAAATTTTTTTCCTGATGATAATTCTGATTGATGAAAAGTTTCGTCGAATAAAATTATACCGCTTATGTATTTTTCAATATCTTCAGATGTAAACAGCATATTTCTATAAAAATTTCTATTTTCTGTGGTTGATTCTGTATTGATGCTTTCAAAACGTTTTGTGCAGGTTGGTGTGCTCTCATCAGCAGCTAAAATTCCTTTACCTTTTTTGACCATCTTATTTGCAACAGCGTGCAATTCTGACATATTATTCTCCTAAAATATATTCGTTTATTATTATTTGTGTTTCAGTTGAATCACCAAAAATAATTTTTGAGGTTACTTCAGCCTTGTTACCATCAAATTTAACACCTGGTATCCATCCTGAGCAAACTCCGCTAGCAATGAAAAAAGAGTCGGTTGATTTACATAGATCATCAGCTGACCATAAATTATTTATATCACTACCCAACATTTTCAAGGCTCTTTCCTTAAACGAATCATCCATAAAATGGAGTCTTCCTTCAAAAAAACCTCCCATAGCTTTTACAGCAGTAGCTGTAATTACTCCTTCTGGAGCTGCACCAATTCCGTACAACAAATCAACTGAACCTTCAGCTGCTTTTAATCCCCCTGAAACATCACCATCTCCAATCAGGATTGGTTGAACGCCTAAATCTTTCAAGGAAGATATTAAATCAACATGTCTATTTCTATCCATTACTACAATTTTTAATTCAGAAATATTTTTTTGCAATGCTTTTGCTGCTAGAGATAAATTGTCTTCAACTGAATTGTCCAGAGCAATATGGCCAATTAATTTTGATGAGCCACATAATTTATTCATATATGTATCAGGAGCATTTAACAAAGCTCCTCTAGGTGCGGCAGCTAAAACAGATAATGCATCAGGTAAATCTTTAGCACAATGGTTAGTACACTCTAAAGGATCAACTGCAATATCAATTTTTAAATCACTTTTAGGATTACCCATTTCTTCACCGATATAAAGCATTGGCGCATCATCTCTTTCTCCTTCACCAATTACTACTCTAGTATGTATCTCTGAATCTTGAAGGACTTTTCTCATAGCTTCAGTTGCAACTTTATCTGCAGCTTTTCCATCACCATTTCCTCTAAGTTTTGCAGCAGCTATGGCAGCGGATTCTGTAGCCTTTAAGTAAAGCTGAAAATTTTCAGTTACCTTACTCATTTAAAGAGTCAATTAGTTTAAACATTTCTTCTAAACTATCTTTTGTAGCATAGCCATTAAAACGATTTTTTATAATTCCATCTTTATCAAGAACAAACATATAACAATCCCCTTTTGATGATATTCCTAAAGATTTATAGTAAGATCTTAAAGGACCATAGTAAGTTGCGGTATAGTCATGCAAAGGTTTGGGAACTCCACCACGCATCCCACCATCAATCCAATTTCTTGCCATGGTCCACTGGGGTCCTAACATTGGAATTTCGTAATAATTAATATTCTTATTAATTCCGTATTTTGGAAAAAATTCATCAGCCCAAGAGTTAATACATAATTGAGCTTTTTGTTTAAAAGCAACCGCCAAAACAGATGGTTTACCAATTAAAACCTCCGGAAACTTGACATCATTACCTGATAGGGATATCCCTTCAATATCAGGAAATCTTTTATCTAAAAAGTTATCATTTGCATTTACAACATTAAAAAATATCAGAATAACTAATATTGCTTTAAACATTCTTCTTCTCTTTTAACTTATATGGTAAATATAAAAGGTAGAAAACGAACATTACGATTGGAAAAAGCGGTATAATGTGTAAAGGTGGACTTGGAAAAAAGCTCATTAAAGATTCTCCAGCAGGTGCTTTCATCAAATACCATAAATTTGCTTCAAAGCCAGGTTCACCTCCAACCAATACGTTTATTATGTAAACAACTGGAAGTATATAAAGAGAAAATTTTATAGCATTTTTATAAGATTCAAATGTGATATTCTGCTTAATTCCAATTGCAATATAAAGAAGGGCAAAAAATAATAAACCATGTCCAGAAAATAATGTAATAAAATCTAAATCAGGGAAAGTGAGCTCAATATCTGGAGTGAAAAGTGCCATCGTACCTCCTCCAAGACCCCAAAAATATGCAAAATCAAAAAACTTTTGATGTCGAGTTAATAAAAAGAGACCAGTTGCATAAGATGAAAAATGGCAAGCGTGTAATGGAATAGTATTTGTCCAATTATAAGCATCTGGGCTAAAATAATTCAAATAAAATGGTTTTAGTAACTCATTAAAAATTAAAAGATAAGCAAGAGTCTTTTCGAACATAGCATATCTATTTGCATCATAATTGTTTTTAACATAAAAAGAAAAAGTAAATGATACTCCAAAGATGATTAAAAGAGTCAATAAATGGGTTGAACCAAATAATATGAATTCGTTAGATACCATACATTTAATCTAAATAAAATAATCAAATTATCATTCAATTAAATCATGTTCACAGTATAAGCAAGAAATAAAATCATTAAAACAGATCTCAAGGTCCACAATATTGTTCTTATCCAATTTGTATGAACTAATCTTGATAATTTTTCTATATCTTTTTCTTTCGATAATGAATTATGCAAGGGTACTTGAATTAAAAAAGTAGAACACCAAATTAATACGACCATAATTAAATTCGAAAAGAATATAATATGGGATGCATTACTAAAATTTTGATAAAAAAGCATAATAGAGGTAACCATCTCAGTAAACATTAATGGCATTGCCAAAATAGAAATTCTTATTGAATGAAAGTTATGATACTCTGAAAATCTATCTTCAGGGATATATTTCATCGAGGGATAATGCACTAATTGAATTGTCCAGATTAATCCAACAGCAAATAACGATAATACAAGATTAAGTAGAAAGATAAATGACATTTAAACGTAAGTATTATTAATTAACATTGAAATAGCCATAACGATCATAATTACATTTTCAATAAATGTGGCTTCGGTCATAGGAAGTTTTAAAACAGTACCTAAACAAGCACATCTTATAGATTTTCTGTCTAATAATGTTTTAGTTACTCCTATAGTAGTAACTCCTAAAACAAAGAGCGTAATTATTAAAGCAATTTTCACCTCAAATCGCATTAATAACATTAAACCTAGTCCTGTTTCAATAAATGGATATACCTTCCCATATATTGGTAATCTTTTTGCCAACGGGTCATACATCTTAAAAGATTCTGGGAATCCTTTTAGATCTAACATTTTAAAAAAACTAAAAACTATATAAAATAAACCCATGAAATCCAACATTGCTTCATTTGGGTTCCAATTGTTGTAATTCATCAATATACTAGCAACGAATATATAAGTAAGAATTAGTAATAAAGGTTTAAGCTGCTGAAATTTTGTTTTTTCATTTTTGCCATTTTCTAAAATTGAATCATCATCAAAAGTATTATTATCAAATACTTTTTCTGAAATATGAAACTTTGAAGGTAAGGTATTTTGCAGTGTTGATATTTCAATTTTGCTTGTCATTGAAATAATAGCTTCACCTTTTTCACGATCTATCTCAACAGATTCAACTTCATGTAATTCCATTAAATTTTGATAAATAGTTGCTTTACAACTATCGCAAGTCATTCCAGATATCGCATAAAATTTTTTCATGTTATATTTTGAAACTATTTGACATCATATTCCCCATGCTTAAAGCGAAAACAAATGTAGCAATTAGATGATAAATTGCAATATTCATTTTATCTAAATGAAGAAAGAATAAAACAATACTCGAAGTAAAAAAAATAAATTGAAGGCAAAAAAGTATTTGGTTTTTTTTAGATAATTCTGGTAAAAAAAATCTTAAAAAAATTAACCATTTTATAATCTTATTTCTTAAAAATTTCATGGAGACAACTCCCTGACTGCTTCAATCCAAGAATCATAATCAAACGCCTTACCTTGAATATATTTTTCAACTTGTTTATGAGGTAAGATTAAAAACTTTTCTGCATTAATTCCTTTTATTGTTTCATTGGCAACAAAATCTGCAGATAGTACCCCATCTTTTAGCAATGGATGATCTTCAGGTATATCACCCGAAGATTTAAGCATGTCAGTATCAACCAATTGAGGGCATAAAGCAGAAACTTTTATACCATCATTACCAAACATAATAGCGAGATTTTCAGCCAAACCCATTGCCGCATGCTTAGTAGTTGCGTATGCTATTGCACCAGGCATATTTAACAAACCAGCAGCAGATACAGTTAAAAGTAAATAACCTGAACCTTGTTTTTTCATATGTGGGATTAATACCTTAGCAGCATAAATATGGGACATTACATTTACATCCCAATTTTTTTGCCAATCGAGAGTTGAAGTTTCTAATGTTCCAAATTGCTGTATTCCAGCGTTTGAACAAAACAAATCAATAGAGCCATTTTTATTAATTATGTCTTTTAAAACAGTTTGAAAATCGTGTTCATTTGAAACATCAACAATATAACTGTCAGCATTCAAAGATCTAGCTACTTCTTTCAAAGATGATTTGATATCAATCAATGAAATTGATTTTGGAGACTCCTCTGACATACGTTTTGAAAGTGCATAACCAATTCCATTAGCAGCACCAGTAATAACAATATTTTTATTTTGAATGTTCATATGATTTTTGTACCCCAGGAAGGACTCGAACCTACAACCAATGGCTTAAGAGGCCACTGCTCTACCATTGAGCTACTGAGGCATTTCTCTAAAGCTAAAATAAATATGATATGGAATTACTAACTAACTATACAGCTGATACATTGACTGCTTTGTCCCCTCTATCATCAGATTCAACCTCAAACTCAACCGCTTGGTCTTGCTTAAGTGTCTTAAAGTCATTTTCAGACACGATGCTAGAGAAATGTACAAAAACGTCCGTTCCATCTTCTTTTGTAATGAATCCGTAACCTTTTTTGTCATTAAAGAACTTTACAGTACCTTTTTCTTTGTCACTCATTTGTTTCTCTTTGTTAGTTAATAAAAAAATTTATGGAGCAATATAATTAGTTATTTAAGTAATACCAATGAAATAAAATCTTTTAAGTTTTGCTTTGAGAAGTTAAAAAACTTGGATTATTAGAAAAAAATAATTGATAAGACCCAAATAATATTCCACAATAAACCAAATCACCTATCAATGATGTACCGTAAAAAGGCAAGGCTAGTGAATAGCATTGAATTAGTCCAACTAAAGTTTTTGCATACATTGGGCTAAATGCCCAAACACCAAAATTTGAAATAAGATAAAAAAGCGTAGATCCTGATAAGCTGGCTAAAGCTACTTTACCAGATGAAATTTTATCTAAAAATGAATTACCTAAAAGTGCAACTAATACAATCGCTCCGTAGGTCCAAATCATTCCTGAATTAAATATTGTGAAATCTTTATAATACCCAGCATAAATAAAATTATTCATAAACAAATCACTCAACCAAAATCCAAAAATAGGTATTGTAATGACTAGGAGTTTATTTGATAGAGCATAACTAGATAATAACGTTACTGCTATTAATGGAGTAAAATTGTAAGGATGTGGTAATATCCTTCCAAAAAATATTATTGCAATAAATAATACTATTAGAAATAAATTTTTTTTCAATTTAAATCCTCTAAATGTTTTTTACCATGATCATCAAAATACAAATTAACAAATTTGTTCAAATTTTCTAATAAAGATGTAGTATTATTAGTATCTAGAGTTTGTTTACACTTCATGGCGTCTAGCAAAATATTATGCAGTGAGGCTAATTGTGCATGATACAAATCTTTATTTTCTTTTGAATCACTTTTTAACTTTATTCTTTGAGTTAAAAAATACTCACTAACAATATTTTGAATTTCTTGCGCATGTTCTTCCTTATTTATAATCCATCTTGTGACTTGATTTTGCTTTTCAAGATCAGACTGATTAGATGATATATAATTCATAGATTTTAAAATTGTAAGGGTATGCTCTTCAATCATCTTTACTCTCATCGCATCGTCATAAACTCCACAAGGTATTTGACAATGAGCATTAAGCTGAGTTGTTAATGACAATATAATTGCGAAAATAAAACTGGATAATTTCATTAGAAAAATTATACAAAGTATTTTTGATATACAAAATCAAAATCACTTAAAATTTGTTTTTTGGTAAATCCATAATCTTCTATCGTCTTATTTTGATGCTTTTTTGTATATTTTTTTCCTGCATAATCTGAAACTTGTTTTTGAAATTTTTTGGTCATTTTTTTCCCGATAAACTTATAAAATAAACTAATACTATTTTCTAAATCACTAGTAATTTGAGGATAAGTTAATGTTATAAATTGTTTTTTAACTAGCTTTGATTTTACTTTTTCAGTTTCTTTATACCATTCAATTATTTCAGCATAGGTTTCTTTCCTTAATAACTTCATTTCATCACTTGTAAGAAGATTACCAAATTTTACGTTTTCTTGAAGAGAAAAGTATGATGGGATTGTTTCTAATGGATCTCTTACCAAAAAAACGAATTTTGCATCAGGAAAAACTTTTAAGACTGAATCAATTTTAAAAATAAATGGGTTTGATTTTGATAAGTGAGATTTATTTTTATTTAAAAATGCTTGTCTCTGGAAAAAATCTTTGCAAAATAACATTGATCTTATATTTCTATTTTCATTTTTAGAATTATCTCGATAAACATGTTTAATAAATTCTTTTGTATTTGAATCAAATTTTAACCAGGGTATAAAGTGATTAGATACCCACAAAGAATCAAGCTTATGAATAAAAAGAAGCATTTCATCTTCTTCAATATTATCAAGCTTTACTTGATGACCTTTATTTTTTTTCTCGATTTGATCAATTTTAAAATATGTTAAAGTATATGATAAAATTGAAAGAAGTTTTCTCAATGATAAAGATGGTAAAATCAAATCCCAAGTATTTGAGGTTGAAAACTGATTTGATTTTGCTAGAAGCTTATGAAAAAACGTTGTACCGCTTCTATTTACACCCATAATGAAAATAGGTTCTTTAACTTTTGCTTTTTCAAACTCAGGAATTAAAATGAAGTCTAAGAAAAGAAAAATTCTATTTATTATTAGAAATGCTGGATAAAAAACGAGGAATAAAATAAAAAATAAATATTTTTTATGGCGGAATAATACTTGAAGTGATGTACTATAAATTCCAAAAGTAGAATTTGATTGAAACATCCAATATCAACTTATTATTCTTTATCTTTTTTCGTTGTAGTTTTTTTCTTTGGTGCAGATTTTTTCTTCGGTGTAGCTTTTTTCTTAGGTTCTGCCTTTTTCTTTGGTTCTGCTTTTTTCTTAGGTTCTGCTTTCTTTTCTGCTACTGCTTTAATTTTTTTCTCTACAACTTTTTTATTTTTAAGCAGTTCTGCTCTTTTTGCTTTGAGCTTTAATCTTCTTTTCTTTTGCTTACGCTTTGCAATTTTTTGTTTTTTATTCACTTTGATTTATCTCCCTTAAAAATCATTATATATAGCGCTATGTGTGCAGCTATGAATACTATAAAAAAGTATAGTGGAAATAATAAATCATGCCAAAAATTGCTCATAAAAATCCTTTCTTATTTTAAATCTTTTTTCAAAAATTGAACTTCCACAGAATAATCATAGCTCTCCAAAGTTCCTCCTTCTGTAAATTGCGAACCACATTCTTCAAAATCAAACTTTTTATGAAATCTAATAGAACCTGGATTTGGTGGCATTACATTCACTTCACACAAAATAGTATCATACCCCTCAAATGCTGAAAAATATATTAAGTCAGTATAAAGAGCAGATCCAATTTTCTCATTTTGAAATTGTGGAAGTATCGATATTCTATCAATGTATACAAAATTAGAAAACCTTTTTGATACCCATTGATAATTTAAACTATCGTAATTTTTGTTTTGAGGTAAGCAAAGCAAGAATCCTGCAAGCTCTGAATTAAATCTAGCAACCTTAAAATAGTTAGCTTGGCTTATTAACAATTCAAGCCTATCAGTTTTTAAAAAACCAACTTGTGGTTTATTGATATTATTTGATTCAAGGACAAAATCAAACATATCCTCTGTATAATCAACTAATTCAATCAAAAGTTATGTTTCCATTAATGGTGCAGTAGGTGCAATAGCATTTTCTGCAATACCAACAAAAAATGCTGTAAACCCAATGAACAGTGTTAGAGCTAAAATCATTAGAATAAACGCAACTATACAAACTCCTACAGCTCTTACAGTACTATTAAAATCAAGAGCTTGTCTGACAGCAATAGTCATTGCAGCAAGTTGTAAGATTACAACCATCGGATCAACAAAAATATTTATGACTGGAAATATTTTTAAAACAACTAATAATCCTGGCGCGTAAGCAAATCCCAATGTTCTTATTAGTTCACCAGTATTAGATTCAGTTTCAGGTTCAGGAAGAATTCTTGTTCCAACAAAGGCAATAAAAAACGCCCAAAATAAAAATCTAACCAAACTTCCAAGGATACCTTGAACTAATGCAATAGGAGCAAATCCAGCAATCATCAAACCTTGGACTACAGATACAAATGCCACTGTCATTAAAGCCTGATCATTAAACTTTTTATCTTTTTCAACTTCTTCATAAAAAGCAACATCTAAAAAAATAGCTTTTTTTAATCTTTCAAAGTAATTCATGCTACAACTCCCCCTCAATACATGTAGTATCAAACCCACCTCTAGTATTATAAATAGTAGTTATTTTTAACCTAGATGTCTCTAATAATGCTTTTAAGTCATTATAAATTCTTTTAGTTGCTGCTTCTTGATAAATACCAACGTTTCTAAAGCTAACAAAGTAATATTTTAACGATTTGAGCTCTACACACTTTCCACCCTCCGGAAAATATTCAATTATTACATCAGCTAAATCTGGGAGCCCACTAAATGGACAAACAGCGCTAAATTCCCTTGTGGTGGTTTCTATATATTGATTCTTGCTATCAAAGTTAAAGGTTTCAAGAAAAGATGAATCAATATGGTCTTCGCTCAAAAAGTTGAATTCTTTTCCATCTGCTTTAGGCATTTTTTTCTCCATAGTATTTACATCCATAACTATTGCCTTCACTAACTGACACTGATGACAAGCCTGAAAGGTCATTCTCTAAATTTTTCCATATCCACATTGCTATGTGTTCAGTTGTAGGATTTGATAATCCATCAATATCATTAAGATATTTATGATCAAGTTTTTTATGAACTTTTTCCTTAAACAACTTATCTATGTCATTAAAATCCATAATCCACCCTTCTTTGGTAAGCTGATTTCCAGAAACCTTAATAGTTATTGTAAATGTGTGGCCGTGAAGCTCTCCACAAGGATGATTTTCTTGAAGCGCGGTTAATTTTCTTGCAGCATGGAATTCATATTTTCTTTTTAATCTAAACATATCAATCTATACCCATTATTTTATGTG
>ENA-OSEY01001944-OSEY01001944.1-marine-metagenome-genome-assembly--contig:-NODE-1944-length-13731-cov-12.393877_pt1 | contig 13731 bp, 14 predicted proteins | sample MGYA00248465_ERZ534230 | MGnify/ENA primary metagenome ERZ534230 (study PRJEB26409, sample SAMN06344110) | marine metagenome | isolation source: Sea water from surface | place: Atlantic Ocean:Southern... | reverse complement strand
TTAATAGGTTTAAAAACAGCTTTATCATTAAAAAATATATTGATGGTAATGATGGGATGTTTTTTTGGAACTATAATCGGAATGTTGCCTGGTTTAGGACCAATGACGGCTATCGCTTTAATGATACCAATTACTTATGGGTTTGATCCTGCCACTGGATTAATTTTGATGGCTGGAGTTTATTATGGTGCAGTCTTTGGTGGTTCAACCTCTTCGATTTTAATTAATGCTCCAGGTATTCCTGGAACGGTAGCAACATCATTTGATGGTTACCCAATGGCTCAACAAGGAAAAGCAGGTAAAGCTTTAGCGATTGCAGCTTACAGCTCTTTTGCTGGAGGTACTATTGCAGCAATTTTTTTATTATTTGCTGCACCAAGTTTATCAAAAGTAAGTTTATCATTTAGATCTCCAGATTACTTTGCTTTAATGATTCTAGGCCTCACTGCTGTTGCAGCTTTTTCATCTAAAGGACAATTTTTAAAAGCAATGATGATGGCTGTTCTTGGTTTGATGCTTGCATCAGTAGGACAGGATACATTGTCAGATATACCAAGATTTGTTTTTAATAATATGAATTTATCTGATGGAATAAGCTTTGTTTTAGTTGTGATGGCAACTTTTGCAATGAGTGAAGCGTTAATGATTATATTACGGGGAACAGATCCAAGTAGCGCAGCTAAAGCCATTTCACTTAAAGAATTGGGATCTATAAAACTTGATAAAGAAGAAACTAAAAAAACTTTAAAAACTATTCCAAGATCTTCAATAATTGGTTTTATTGTCGGTGTATTACCTGGTGCAGGTTCAACCATTGGATCATTCTTAGCCTATGGAATGGAAAGAAACTTTGTGAGTAAAGAGGAAAAAGAGAAATTTGGTAAAGGAAGTGTTCATGGTTTAGCAGCACCAGAAACAGCGAATAATGCTGCGTGCTCTGGATCATTTGTTCCATTGCTTACTCTAGGAATTCCAGGAAGTGGTACAACCGCTGTTATGCTGGGTGCTTTGTTAGGATTTGGTATTCAACCTGGTCCGAGATTATACATGACAAATCCAGAAATTTTTTGGTCTGTTATTATGTCCATGTATATTGGTATGGTTGTTCTTCTAATATTAAATTTACCACTAATACCATATATCGCTAGAATTCTTGCCGTTCCAAGAACCTTCTTAATCCCAATGATTTTATTTTTTTCAGTCACAGGTATTTACCTAATGTCATTTAATACATTTGATATATTTTTAATGATTGGTATTGCAATTGTTGCTACCGGTCTCCGCTTATACAAATTTCCTATGCCGCCATTAATCTTAGCATTTGTTCTAGGCGGCCTAATGGAAGAAAATTTAAGAAGATCCTTACTAATAAGTGATGGTTCGTTTAGCTTTCTTTGGGAAAGACCAGTAACTGCAGTTATTATAGTTTTTACTATCCTAATAGTTTCTTGGCAGGCTTATCAAAGTCTTAAAACTAAATAACTTTTAAAATAAATTCGGGCAAAGTTCCTGGATAAATTTCATTTGTACCACCCAAAATTAATTGAAGTGCTACAAACAATATTACTACCAAACCAAGAACACCAACCCATTTGTGATTTTTGATATAATTTGCAAAAAAAGTTGCTACAGTTCCAACAAGTAATACTGATAACAATAGTCCAAATATTAATAGTCCAGTTTCATTTTTTGCGGCAGCAGCAACACCCAAAACATTGTCAAAACTTAAAGTAACATCCGCAACTACAATTGCATAAACCGCAGATGCAAACGACGGTGGCTTTTTAGGTTTTGTTGGAGTTTGTTGTTTTGATGTTTTTAAAGCGTCAAAAATTTCTAAATCTTTTATTAATTTAACCACAATCCAAATTAATAAAGCACCACCAACTACTTTAAGAATTGGATATTGTAAAAGCTGTACTGTAATTGCAGCAAAAATTACCCTGAAAAGAAAAGCTCCAAAAACTCCAAGAAGAATAATTCTTTTTCTGTCTTTAGCCGCAAATGAGGATGCAATTAAGCCTATTATGATCGCATTATCAGCAGCCATAACAATATCAATAAAAACTATTTGAAAAAAAATTATAACTTTGGGAAGTAGGATATTTTCCATTTGAGAGGCTATTTATATTCGTTTATTGGGCTTCTTTAAAGAAATATTTACTAAAATATACCTTGCAATTTACTCTATGGGAATGTGAAATAGCCCCAATTAATTATAGGGGGGAAAATGAATATAATTAAAAAAATTAGTATAATACTAACCTCTTTACTTATTAGTATAGGTTCTGCTCAAGCTGAGACATGGAATATGGCTCTAGCTTATGGAGCAGGTAACTTCCATTCGCAAAATGCGGCGGAATTTGCAAAAGCAGTTACTGATAAGTCAGGCGGTAAACTTACTATTAAAACTCACCCAGGTGGATCATTGTTCAAAGGCGGAGCTATCTTAAGAGCTGTGCAAACTGGACAAACACAAATAGGTGAAAGATTTATGTCAGCACATGGAAGTTTTGATCCTTTACTAGAAGTGGACTCAATACCTTTCGTTGCTCAAACATATTCTGATGCTGAAAAACTTTACAAAGCATCAAAACCAGCGTTGGTTAAAGGACTAGATGAAAAGGGATTAGTTTTCCTTTACGCAGTTCCGTGGCCAGCTCAAGGACTGTACAGTAAAAAAGCAATAAACTCTGTTAGTGATCTTAAAGGTCTAAAATTTAGAGCTTACAACTCTGCAACAATAAGAATCGCAGAACTTACTGGTATGAAACCAACTAAACTTGAAGCTGTTGCGATTAGTCAGGCGTTTTCAACTGGAATGGTAGAAAGCATGATTACATCACCAACAACAGGTAAGAATAGTAAAATTTGGGAAAATGGTGTGAAATATTTTTATGATATTGCAGCATGGTTTCCAAAAAATATGGTTGTTGCAAACAAAAAAGCTTGGAACAAGCTAGATGATGCAACAAAAAAAATGGTAATGAGTCAAGCAGCTTTAGCTGAAAGAAAAGGCTGGAACTTATCTAAACAAGGTAACGTTGCAGATAAAAAAGCTTTAGCAGACGCAGGTATGGTAGTAGGCAAAGTAAACGCTTCTCTACAAAGTCATTTTGAAAAAGTAGGAGCTACTATGGCCAAGGAGTGGTCAGGTAAAGCAGGTTCAAGAGGACAGGCTGTATTATCAGCATATAAATAAATTTTATTTAGGCAAAAAGGCCGTATAATAGGGTACGGCCTTTATGCTTCAAAAATTAGATAAATTTCTAAATTCTTTTTACAGAGCTTCGGGATATCTTGCGGCAATATTTTTAATACTAATTTTATGTACTATTGTTTTAGGGATCACATCTAGAATTTTTGGATTCTATATACGTGGTTTGACCGAATACTCTGGATATAGTTTAGCATCTGCATCATTCTTAGCCCTTGCCTATACATTTAACGAGAACGCTCATATTCGAATTACTTTATTTTTAGAAAAAGCAAAAGGCAAACTATTAAAATTTTTAACGATTTGGTGTTTAGCTGTATCAACTTTTTTTTCAGGTTTTTTAGCCTTTTACTTTATCAAAATGTGGTTTGTTTCAATTCAATTAGCTGAGAGAAGTCAGGGTGCAGACGAAATTTTACTTTGGATACCACAAACTGGGGTCGCAATAGGTTCCATAATTTTTTTTATTTGCATAACACATAATTTTATAAAAATATTTACAGCTAAATCGTATGACTGAGGTTTATTTAACAATATTTTTTATTGGTGTGCTTCTATTCTTTCTGGGTTCAGGAATTTGGGTGGGAATAAGCATGATCGGAGTTTCGACTATTGGAATGATTATGTTTACGTCTCGACCAGTAGGAGATGCAATGGCAACAACTATGTGGAGTATGGCCTCTTCTTGGTCTTTAACAGCGTTGCCACTTTTTGTGTGGATGGGAGAGATTTTATTTAGAACCAAACTTTCAGAAAATTTGTTTAAAGGTTTATCCCCTTGGTTATCAAAATTACCTGGAGGATTGATACATGTAAATATTTTAGGTTGTGCAATATTTGCAGCTATTTCTGGATCATCAGCAGCAACCGTTGCAACAGTTGGGAAAATGTCTATCCCAGAATTAAGAAAAAGAAATTATCCTGAAAGATTTCTGCTTGGAACCTTAGCAGGTTCAGGAACTTTAGGACTTTTGATCCCACCTTCAATAATATTAATTATTTATGGTGTTACGGTTGAAGAGTCTATAGCTAAACTTTTTATAGCTGGAATAATCCCGGGTATTGGGCTTGCTCTATTGTTCATGATTTATGTAGTTGGCTGGTCTCTTAAAAATAAAAAAATTATGCCTGTAATAAGTGAAGACTTTTCATTTATTGATAAAGTAAAACAGTCTGGACAATTATTACCAGTCATACTTTTAATTTTTGCAGTAATTGGATCAATTTATGCTGGTATAGCTACAGCTACAGAAGCAGCATCGCTTGGTGTATTAGGTGCATTAGTATTATCTTTTTTTCAGAAAAGTTTAACCAAGGAGTCTTTTAGTAAATCATTATTAGGTGCAACCAAGACCTCTTGCATGATAGCTTTTATTTTAGCTGGCTCATCTTTTTTAACGTTAGCAATGGCATTTACTGGATTACCAAAAAATTTAGCTGTCTTTATAGATACACTTCAGTTATCTCCCTACATGTTACTTTTGGTTTTAACAATTTTTTATATAATTCTTGGAATGTTTTTGGATGGAATATCTGCTGTAGTTCTTACCATGGCAATTATTGAACCTATGATACGACAAGCAGGGTTTGATATGATTTGGTTTGGAATTTATTTAGTTATAGTTGTTGAGATGGCTCAAATTACTCCACCTGTTGGTTTTAATTTATTCGTCCTTCAAGGAATGGCAAAAAGAGATATGGGCTTCATAGCCAGAAGTGCTTTTCCATTATTTCTTTTAATGATTTTAGCTGTAATTATTATAATTTCTTTTCCGCAGTTGGCGTTGTGGCTTCCTGAACAAATGATACAACCACTTAAATGAACGGATTATAAGCCCACTGAAGAATGGCTTGTCTTTGTCTTCTTCTACAAGATAAATCATTCTTATCACAATTTTTTGCTATTGCCTTAACGTGTCTTGTAAAATTTAACCATCTTTGAATTTGAACTTCATCCATTCCTTTAATTCTTCTGCCATTTGAATACCTGCAATACCACTGAAACCATCCAAGCGGATCCTCTTTAAAAATCCAACCCTTTTTAATCCATTCCTCTCTTGGTAATCCTGATTTTATTTTGAATCTATTTAATTCAACATCAAAACTTTTACTTAATTTAGCTTTCTTAAACCAAGATTTTGGAAATTCTTTCATTTCGCTGTCTTTAAAATATGAGCCTCCAAATACACCATGCTCAAGCATTTCTTTAGGAGTAAGTTGTGGTTTAAATAATTTATAAATATCTTTTTCTTTTGGCAAAATTAATTACCTTTTTTTGATTCTAAATAATAATCAATACTACACATTTGTGGTTTGTTTGAAATGATTATTAATAGTCCTCCCATAATAGCGGTATTTTTCAAAAAAGATATTAATTGCATACTATTACTAAAATCGGTGTGAAAAATTAGTGTCACTGTTAAAACAAATATGAACAATATAAAAGCTACAATTCTAGTTTTAAACCCTGCTATTAAAACTAAAGGGATTACAAATTCAAATACTAAAGATGGATAAAAAAGAACTTCGGGAACACCGTATTGAGACATATACATCATGCCTTCATCAGGAGAAAAAAATTTTCTTACAGCTTCAATAATGAATAATGAAGATATAAATATTCTTCCTAAAACTTCAACTATGTGCATTTAATTTTTTTCTATTACTTCTTTAAGTTCAGCGTATTCTTCACAATTACAATTTTTTAATACAGCCAATCTTTCTTTAGCGAGCTCAACTCTACCTGTTTTGACGTATAATTCACCTAAGTATTCGTTAATACCATTATGATTTGGTTTTATTTTGAGACCAGCTAAGTAATGTTTTTCAGCTTCCTCAAATTTTCCAGTTTTTCTTAATGTAAAGCCAAGGTAATTTAAAATATCTGGATTGTTTCTATCTTGCTTATGAGCTTCCTGTAATTTGTCTAAAGCTTTAGCATATAACTTAGTTGCTCTATCAATTTTATCTTTTTTCTCAAGTTTTTCAGCTCTTGAAATAAACTGCTTCGCAGTTTTGTACTGATCCATATAGTTATCTGAACCACTATCACTGCTGCTATCGCTTCCCGCCCCATGAGAAACACCTAAATACTGAGCGAAAATAAATGTTGCTATTAAAATTATAAATATTTTTTTAAACATGTTTATAAGTAATATTAAATTTTATTTAATTTCTTTATTATATCCAATGTTATTTAAGTCGCAGCAATAATCTGATTGGATTCATGAATATTTTATATATAGTTAAATATGGGAAGTATAAAAGATTCGCTCACATTTGATGACGTAAGCCTTGTTCCACAACAGTCTTCAGTCGTACCCAACGAAACCATCACAAAAATCACTTTGCACAAAAAACTGAATTTGAAGATCCCATTGATTTCATCTGCGATGGATACTGTAACCGAGTCTAAAATGGCAATAGCTATTGCCAAGATGGGAGGAATTGGAGTTGTCCATAGAAACTTATCAGCTGATATGCAAGTTAGTGAAATTAAGAAAGTTAAAAAGGCAAATTTTTTAGTAGGTGCTGCTATAGGCGTTAATAACAATGACTTAGATAGAGCAAAAAAACTTATAGAAGCAAAAGTTGATATGATCGTAATAGATACAGCTCATGGTCATACACAAAAAGTTTCCAAAATGATTTATAAGATTAAAAAAATTACAAAAAAAATACCACTTTGCGCAGGCAACATTGCTACTGGGAAGGCTGCTAAATTTTTAGCGAGTTGTGGGGTTGATATAGTAAAAGTTGGAATTGGACCAGGATCGATATGCACAACAAGACTTGTTGCTGGGGTTGGAGTACCACAGTTAAGCGCAATATTAGATGTAAAAAAAGCATTAGGAAAAAGTAAAACTAAAATTATTTCAGATGGGGGAATAAAATTTTCAGGTGATTTAGCTAAAGCTATTGCTGCTGGGGCTGATGCTGTAATGATTGGATCACTTTTTTCAGGAACAACAGAAAGTCCTGGAAAAATTTTAAAGCGTAAAGGAAAATTATATAAAACTTTTAGAGGTATGGGATCTGCTGGTGCTATGTCGGTCGGCTCAGCAGACAGATACTATCAAAAAAAATTCAAAGATATTTCTAAATTTGTTCCAGAAGGTGTAGAGGGAATTGTAAAATTCAAAGGCCCAGTTAATAAAATTATTTATAATTTAACTGGTGGATTGAGATCTTCGATGGGATATTTAGGAGCCAAGACAATTAATGATTTACAAAAAAGAGGAGAGTTCGTGAAAATTAGTAAAGCTGGTTTTTATGAAAGTATGGTTCACAATGTGGACCAAGTCATAAAATAAAAAATGGATCAAGACAATTTAGAAAAAATAATTATTATAGATTATGGATCGCAAGTTACACAATTAATCGCAAGAAAAGTTAGAGAGATTGGAGTTTACTCCGAAATAATTAATTTTAATAAAGCAAAAAAAATCAAACAAAATAAATTTATTAAAGGAATAATTCTATCCGGAGGGCCTTTAACTATAACTAAATCAAATTCTTTAAATCTTACTGATAATATTTTAAATTTAAAAAAACCTATTCTTGGAATTTGCTATGGACATCAAATATTAGCAAAGAAATTTGGAGGCAAGGTAAAAATATCAAAAACAAGAGAATTTGGATTTGCACAAATTAAAAGTGACAAAAGATGTCCTTTAACTCAAAATTTTTTCAAAAATAAAAATAACTCTGTCTGGATGAGCCATCAAGATATTGTAACAAAAATACCCAGTGGATTTAAAAGAATAGCTTCAACGCAAAACTCAAAATTTGCAATTATATCAAATGAAAAGAGAAAGCTTTACGGAGTACAGTTTCATCCTGAAGTTACTCATACTGAAAATGGAAAAATTCTTTTAAGTAATTTTGTATTGAACATATGCCACACAAAAAAAATGTGGAGTCTTAGAAAACAAAAAGATTTAATAATTAATGATATCAAAAACAAAGTAAAAAATGAAAAAGTCATATGTGCTTTATCAGGAGGTGTTGATAGTAGTGTGGTTGCATTTTTATTAAACAAAGCAATCGGTAAAAAATTAAAATGTGTGTTTATAAATACTGGTCTTCTAAGAAAAAACGAGGAAAAAGAAGTTGTAAAAACTTTTAAAAAAAAATTAAAATCTAATTTAATTTATGTTGATGCTTCAAAACTTTTTTTAAGTAAATTAAAAAATGTTACTGATCCTGAATTGAAAAGAAAAATCATTGGTAAACTTTTTATAAAGCTTTTTGAAAGAAAGGCAAAAAAAATTAAGTTTTTAGCTCAAGGTACTTTATATCCAGATTTGATAGAAAGCAGGTCTGTCACTGGAAGTCCAACTTCAAAAATTAAGTCACATCATAATGTAGGAGGATTACCAAAAAATTTGAAATTTTCATTAGTAGAACCTTTGCAAACACTATTTAAAGATGAAGTAAGAAAATTAGGAAAAGAATTATCAGTTCCAAAATCTATACTTCAAAGACATCCTTTTCCTGGGCCTGGTCTAGCCATAAGGATACCAGGTAAAATTTCAAAATATAAAATTAAAGTTTTACAGGAAGCAGATTTTATATTTATTGATGAATTAAAAAAATCAAATCTTTACCATAAGATATGGCAAGCTTATGCAGCATTACTTCCTTTAAAAACTGTTGGTGTCATGGGAGACAGCAGAACTTATGAATATACATGCATGTTAAGAGCAGTTACTTCACATGATGGCATGACCGCAGACTTTTATAATTTTGATAAAACTTTCATACAGAAAGTATCTAATAGAATTATCAACTCTGTAAATGGAATAAATAGAGTTCTTTACGACGTGACTTCTAAACCTCCTAGCACTATTGAATTGGAATAAAATTATATAAATTTCTTTAATTGATCTAATGATTTTAATGAAACTTTTGAATTTATTAATCCATCTTTAATCTCTTGAGCTGTTTGAACAGCACTCTTACCATCACCATGAACACAAATTGAGTCAATTTCGCATGGAATTTGTTTACCTGAAAAACAATTTAAAGCCTGGTTTTGAACCATTTTAACAACATGTTTCTTTGCTATTTCTGGATCTGTAATAAGAGCATTTTTCTTTGATCTTGACACTAGATTACCATCGTCTTCATAATTTCTATCTGCAAAAATTTCTGCAGCAACTTTTAGATTAAGTTTTTTTCCCGCTTTTTCCATTTGTGATCCTGTGGGAACTAAAAAAATTAAATCTTTATTTACATTTATGATAGATTTTGAAATTACACTTGCTAACTCAAAATCTTCACAAGCCATGTTATTTAATGCACCATGAGGTTTAACATGTGTAACTTTCATTGAATTTTTTTCAGCAATCTCAGATAAAATATTAATTTGATCTACTATTAATTTGTTAATTTCCTTTGCAGTTAAATTTAACCTTTTTCTTCCAAAATTTTCTGGGTCATTAAATGAAGGATGGGCGCCTATGCTAACACCATTTTTTTTTGATATTTCTATTGTTTTTTTCATAGTGGGTTCGTCTCCAGCGTGGTACCCGCAAGCAACATTAGCTGAATTAACTATACCCAATAATAAAGGGTCGTTTTCTGTGGAACAGAATTTTGAAGTTTCTCCAAGATCGCAATTAATATTAATTTCCATATTTTAAACCTTTATATATTATCCATTATATCAATTTATGTTGAAAAAAATAAGTAATATTGGAGACTGTGGCATCACTTGTGATTTCGGTGATGAAGTCAATAAAAACACAAATAAAGAAGTAATAAAACTTTTTAATTTTATTCAAGACTCAGTAAATAAAAGTAAAATTAAAGGAATATTAAATTACACCCCATCGTATAATAAATTAATCATTAATTTTGAATTAGGACAAATCAAATCAAATGAAATAATTGAATTTATTAAAAGTAGTGATTATTCAAAAATAAATTTACCTGAAAATAATAAAATTGTTGAAATCCCAATATGTTATGACGAGGAGTTTGCTTTAGATATAAAAAGGCTAGAACAAAAAACTAAATTGAATTTTAAAGAAATAGTATCCAAACATCTTGAAACAAATTTTTTCGTTTATATGATAGGTTTTGTACCAGGGCAACCTTTTCTTGGTGACCTCAGTGAAAGTCTTTATCATGATAGGTTAGATACACCACGTATAAGAATTAACAAAGGTTCTGTGGGTATAGTCGAAAAATTCTGCACAATATACACGTTTGAAAGCCCAGGTGGATGGAATATAATTGGACGAACCCCATTCGAGCTTTTTAATATAAATAAAACAAACACAAGTATTTTATCACCTGGAGATACCGTAAAATTTAAGTCTATATCAAAAAAAGAATTTACTTTATTTAAAAATGAATAATTATTTTAAAGTATTAAGACCAGGTATTAATTCAACTTTTCAAGATTTAGGTAGATTTGGATTACAGCATCTTGGCATTGTTGCAAGTGGCTGTATGGATCAATTATCATTTTGTAATTCAAATAAATTAGTTGATAACAAAATATCAGAAGGAGCTTTAGAATTTGCATATCAGGGACCATTACTTGAGATGAATGGAGAAAATGCATTGGTAGCTATTTCAGGAAAAGTTAATTTTAATTTAATCAAAAAAAATGGTGAAATAATAAAAGGAAAATCTAATGAAAGTTTTCAAATTTCTAATGGAGATAAGATTGATATTTTATCAACAATTAATTCTGTCTATGGTTATTTTTCAATATTTGGTGGCTTTAAAATTGAAGAGGTCAAAGGAAGTGTATCTACGTTAGTTAAAGCAAAAATTGGTCCAAATAATGGAAACAAACTAAAAATTGATGATAAAATTTTTTTTAGAAAATCCCATCAAACAAATAAATTAAAGAAAATTGAATTTGATTTTGATAAAGATAATGTCATTAGAGTAATGAAGGGCTTACAAGTTCATTATTTTTCAAAAAATAGCCAAGATGATTTTTTTTCAAAAGAGTATAAAGTTACAAAACTAACTGATCGAATGGGAATGAGATTAGAAGGTGTTAAACTTGAAAACACAGTTAATAAAAATATAAAATCTGAAGGGATAACAAAAGGATCAATCCAAGTCCCCGGTGATGGCCAACCTATAATTCTTCTTTCAGATCACCCAACCATTGGCGGATATCCAAAAATAGCCAATGTGATAACCGCTGACTATGATAAATTAGTTCAAAAAACTCCTGGTACAATTATTAAATTTAAATTGGTCAATTTGGCTGTTGCAGAAAATGCTTTTCAAGACTATGTAAGAAAATTCTAAATGAATTTTGTTTATAAAATACCTGGACCACTACTTATTCTTACAGGCGGATTTTGTCTAAGCTGGGGTGGTCTCATTTTAAGAACTTTTGAAAGTGCCAGTATCTGGCAAATTCTTTTTTATAGATCAATATTTTTTCTCTGGGTGTTAATAGCTTTTATTTTGTTAACTTATAGAAAAAAGACATTTAAAAAAATTAAAGAAGCAGGAGTGCCCGGACTTATTGGCGGAGTATTTCTTTCAACAAACTTTGTTGCTTATATGTATTCAATGATGGAAACGACTGTTGCAAATGTAGTTTTTATTATTAGCACCCAAACAGTTTTTTTGCCAATAGTGGCCTACATTTTTTTAAAAGAAAAAATTTCACCGCGAGGATATGTTGCAATTATGTTAGCAATGATCGGCGTAACTTTGATGATTGGTGATTCACTTGGGACCGGATCTTTAAAGGGAAATCTAGCCGCTTTGACTATTCCAATTAACTTTTCAGTTTTAGTTTTAATAATAAGAAAATATCCAAAAGTGGATATGATACCCGCAGTATTTTACGCGGGTATATTAAGTTGCTTGTATGGTTTATTTTTACTCGAAAATTTTGCTATATCCACAAAAGATATTTGGTTAGCATTTTTACTTGGTGTTCCTCAATTAGCTTTCGGTTTTATTTTTATAACAATAGGTTCAAGGACAACACCAGCAGTAATGGTTGGTTTATTAATGCTAATGGAGTCTATATTCGCCCCAATATGGGTTTGGCTATTTTATAATGAAATACCACCAATAAGTGTACTAATTGGCGGGATAATTATTCTTTCCGCAGTAGTCATGAAAAGTTTAGATTATAAAAAAGTATAATTAATTCAAATATTGTGTTATAAAAAAGCATAACGGGAGAGACTATTTAAATATAGCGCCGAAGGAGCAACCTCCCTGGAAACTCTCAGGCAAAAGGACCGTTATTGTAATAACTCTGGAAAGCAGGCTTAGGCCTCACCGAAGGAGCAAATCTCTCAGGTTCTTAGACAGATGGGGAAAATAAAGGGTTATTACAAATATGGAAAAAACAGCTTTATATAATTTTCATAAAAACTTAGGAGCAAAGTTTGTTGCTTTTGCTGGATATGAAATGCCAATTCAATACAAAGATGGTATTGTTAAGGAACATATAAGTACACGACAGACTGCAGGTTTTTTTGACGTCTCACATATGGGGCAGCTTTTTATTTCAGGAAGCAAATCATTAGAACAAAATTTAGAAAAAATCATTCCCTTAGATTTCAAAGAAATTAAAATAAATCAATCTAAATATTCTTTTTTGATAAATGATAAAGGCGGAGTGATTGATGACCTAATTATCACTAGAGTTGAGGGAGGTTTTAATATTATATTGAATGCAGCATGTAAGGATAATGACACTAAAGAAATTGCAAAATGCTTAGACTCAGATAGTAAATATGAACTAAAAAAAGATCTCTCTCTTTTAGCTTTACAAGGTCCAAAGTCAGAAACTATTCTAGAAGCTATAATCCCAGGTGTAAAACAACTTAAGTTCATGAACGGAGATTACTTTAAATTTCAAGGAAAAAAAATTTATGTCACAAGATCAGGTTATACAGGTGAAGATGGTTTTGAAATTTCTTTATCAAACACAAATGCAGAAAATTTTACAAAACTTCTGTCTAATAAAGGAGCCAAACCAATAGGTCTTGGAGCGAGAGATACACTTAGATTAGAAGCAGGTTTGTGTCTATATGGTCATGAACTAAACCAAGATATTAGTCCTATCCAGGCAAATTTAAAATGGGCGATTTCAAAAAGAAGAAGAGAAGAGGGTGGTTTTAAAGGTTGGGAAAATATACAAAACGATTTAAAAAATGGTGTTTCAAAAATAAGAGTTGGTATTAAACCATCTGGAAAAATTATAGCAAGAGAAGGCACTAAAATATTCTCATCTTCTGGTGATGAGATTGGTGTAGTAACTAGTGGAACATTTGGCCCAAGTGTTAATGCACCTGTTGCTATGGGCTATATTCAAAGTAAATTTTCTGAGATTGATAATAAAATTTTGTTAGAAGTAAGAGGAAAAAAACATGATGCAGTGGTTTCTAAGTTACCATTTTATAAAAAAAGCTATGTTAAATAGGAGGAAAAAATGAGTGAAAAAAAATTTTCAAAAAAACATGAGTGGGTTTCACTTGATGGCGATACTGCAACTGTGGGTATTACAA
>ENA-OSEY01001943-OSEY01001943.1-marine-metagenome-genome-assembly--contig:-NODE-1943-length-13732-cov-5.468912_pt1 | contig 13732 bp, 9 predicted proteins | sample MGYA00248465_ERZ534230 | MGnify/ENA primary metagenome ERZ534230 (study PRJEB26409, sample SAMN06344110) | marine metagenome | isolation source: Sea water from surface | place: Atlantic Ocean:Southern... | reverse complement strand
CAAAAATCTTAGCATTTATCATGGAGGTACCACTTGCACGAACAAAAAATGTAGCACTTGGATGCTTTATTAGTTTTTTATCTAGGGAAAGGTCAAACTCAAGGAAATCATCTGCAGGAGATGGAAATCCAGCAGGTACAGCCTGGGAGTAGAACGGTATAGTGCCAAAGGTATCTGTCTTCTCCAGAGAAGGTTTTGTTGTTTTCATATCTAACTCAATTTGAAATTTTCAAAAGGAGTTAAAATTACTAATTATTTTAGTAAATACTAATTATTTTAGCATTAAATTATTGCCCAGAATTAGGTAGAGCTATATCAACGTTATTCCTGTAGTCGCCAAGGAGATGCTCAGCAAAATAATACCACATCATCTTCTCATAGTATGACCTGAAACTTCCGTAACCATGTCTTTTACCAGGGAAAATCATCATATCAAATCTCTTTCCAGCTTTAATAAGTTCGTCTGCAAGACGCAGAGAATTTGTAGGGTGGACATTGTTATCAATATTTCCATGTGTTAGAAGCAGGTGCCCCTTCAGGTTATTTGCAAGAGACTGATTAGTTTTAATCTTAGCATTCCATGTCAACTCCTCTACCTCATTACCATCATCGTCTTTCTTTTTCTTGTAAACTGCCTCAACTCCGTTATGCGTCTCACTCCACCACTTGTTGTAGATATTATTATCATGGTTACCAGCTGAAGAGCAGGCGACATCATAAAAATCAGGATAAGTAAGTAATGCGGCAGTAGACATAAAACCTCCACCGGAGTGACCAAAAATTCCTACATTATCAAGATCAATCCAAGAGTGCCTCTCAGCGAGCTGCTCCAAAGATCTTTTATCATCAGCGAGTGCATAATCCCTTAAATTTTGATAACCAAAGGTATGATAGTACTTTGACCTCATTGGACTTCCTCCCCTATGACCCATGCTGACGACAATGAATCCTAGCTGAGCAATGGCGGTATTATACCTCCCAGAAATAGTAAAATCATTTCTGAATGACTCGACCTGCGGACCAGGATAAACATAAGAGATAATAGGATACTTCTTATCAGGATCAAAATCAAATGGCTTATACATAACACCGTAAAGGTCTGTTATACCATCGTCAGCCTTAACCTTAAACCTTTCTGGCATTTTCCATCCAGCATGGTAGAGAAGAGAAAGATCAGTCTCCTCAAGTTTCATTAAAATATTTCCAGAGGCATCCCTGAGAACAGAGGTCGGCACTTTATCTACAGCAGAGTAGTTATCCACAAAATACTTACTAGACTCAGAGAAATTAACCCTGTGATTATAACTTTCTTTAGTAAGTAGCTTCATCCCGGAACCATCAAAATTGGAGCTGTAAATCATACTGTAATAAGGATCAACATTTTGTTCTCTCCCAAAAGCCTGATAATAGACTTTTCTGTTAAGTGTATCTATGTCCTGTATTCTTCCTGTTATAAAATAACCTCCATTTGTTATCTTATTCTTAAGCCTCCCAGTATTTCCATCGTATAGGTACAACTGACCCCAACCATTTTTTTCTGACCAATAAATAAGCTCTTTTCCTTCATTCAGTACAGCTAATTGTCTGTAATTCCAGTTGTGATAAGGATAATTTGCCTCTTCAAATAAAAACTTCACAGATCCATCTGAGGTATTCACGTAAGAAACATCTAAAGTATCACTAGTTCTATTTAATCTGATCATGTAAAGTCTTTCGGACTTCTCTTTTGTTTTGTATAGCGATATTGTCTGATCAATATATTTATCTTCTTCTACAGTTATTCTTGACTTACTCTCAACATCAAATATTTCTAAAACTTCCTGAGGAACATTCATCTCGCCAGGCATAGCATACTTGTAAACTTCTAATTCAGGACGAGGTTCCTTTAACGTATTGATAACAAATAACTCATCAACCTTTCTGGCGTCAGATCTATTGGAATATATTTTTTTTGAATCTTCAAACCAAGTAGCTCTAGCTCTCATTCTCTTATCAGCAGTAGTATCGCCATGTCTCCACTGATAAGAAAACCACCTCTCTCCATCTTCTGTCAACTGAATTTCTACACTGTCCTCGTCACCCACTTCCATTAGATATAAATTATGATTCTTTGCAAAGACAATATATGAAGAGTCTGGAGCATAATTTGCCCAATTATTCTTTTCTTCTTCTGGAATAGTATCCCCTTTTTTAAGCGTTTTTCGATAAATATCGTACTCATACTGAATGCTGTCTATTTGAAAAGTTAATGTCCTGTTATCATCGTCCAATTCAAGCTCATCCAGTTTGAGTTCATTATGATTTACTGGTCTGCTAGTTAATTCACTCAGTTTAGCGGAGAAATCTAAATTATCAAAAAGTTTTGTTTTAGTTCGCTTGGAAGGGTCAACCATATAGAAGTTTTTCCCTGAAGTTGTGGTATATGAGTACCAAAACCTGTCGCTATCTTTAAACCATTTAGGAGAAACTGAGGTGCTCTTCAGCATCTTAGATAAATTTTCTTGACTAAACTTTTCAGCTGCCTTAAAATTTGCTTTGTGTTGTGCCTCAGCAAAAAATGAAATAAAAAGTAGGGTAAGTATTCTTGTTGCCATAGTTGTAATATTTATTGATATCAATATAGCAAATAAAAAATAGAAAGGTGATTTGAAGGAATTTTAATCTGTCGGGGTGGCAGGATTCGAACCTGCGACCTCCTCGTCCCAAACGAGGCGCGATAACCGGGCTACGCTACACCCCGAGATTAAGTGTGCAAATTTATAAAAATAATATGTTACTGAAACAATCCTCTACAAAACTTTAATTATGATTATTTTTATATTTAAATTAAAAAAATGAAATTATCAACAAGCGATCAAATACCAGGATCAAGTATTAGCACTACCTTAGGAATTGCAAGAGGTAGTACAGTGAGGACTAGAAACGTTGGATACGACATTTTTGCCGGGCTCAAAACACTAATTGGAGGTGAGGTTGAATCTTATACAAAGCTTCAAGCGGACGCCAGAGAACAAGCACTACAAAGAATGATAAGCGATGCTGAAAAAATGGGCGCAGACGCAATTGTATGCATAAGATTTCAGTCATCAGTTATGATGGCTGGAGCATCAGAAATTTTAGCTTACGGTACCGCAGTAAAGCTTAAATGAAGAACTACTGCTTGTACTTATCAAACCAGGCAAGTATAGCGTTAACTTTTGCAATCAAATTACTTGGCCTCGAGGCAATACCATGATCTGCTCCTGGAATTCTAACGAGCATCGACTCAACCTTATTGAGTTTTAAACCTGCATAGTACTGTTCACTTTCTGCCATCGGAGTTCTGTAGTCATCTTCACCAGTTAAAAGCATAGTAGGTGTTGTAACATTTTTGACGTAAGATATAGGTGATCTTCTCATATACTCCTCGAGGTTATCCCACGGCATCCCAGGAAACCAGTACTTATAGAAGTAAGAGATGTTATCAGCATACAACACGAAACTGTACCAGTTTATAACTGGCTTCGCGACAACTGCTGCCTTAAACCTATCAGTTTTACCAATAGTCCAGGAAGTCAGAACACCTCCTCCACTACCACCAGTTACAAATAAATTATTTTCATCTACATAACCTCTTTCAATAACATGATCTACTCCAGACATCAGGTCATCGTAGTCTTGACTTGGATAGTTATGATGAATAAGATTTGCGAAATCCTTACCATAACTTGTACTACCCCTAGGATTAGTATACAAAACTAAATTTCCTGCACTCGCAAATAACTGAACTTCTGCAGAAAACCTAAATCCATAGTTTGTGAAAGGGCCGCCATGAATTTCAAGAATGAGAGGGTATTTTTTATTTGGATCAAAATTAGGAGGGTAAACAAGCCAACCCTGAATTTTTTTACCATCGTAAGACGAGCTATACCAGACCTCTTCAACCTTACCCAAGGACTTATACTGAAACAAGTCATCGTTGAGTTTGGTTAATCTATTTTTAGAACCGTTGTATCCAACCGCTAAATCTGCAGGATTATATACGTTACCATACGTAAAGGCATACCTCCCATTATCAGATATAGTATACGTCCCGCCACTATACGGCCTACCCAATGAAAGACCTCCAAGCTCATCGATAATATCTCTTACTTTTCCTGAGAGGGATATGTATGCTATTTTTGTCATTCCTTCATTATCGTACTGGAAATACAAGCCCTTACCGTCCTCTTTCCAGTTTATGTTACTAATATTTCTGTCAAAACCATTAGATACCAGCTTAATATTACCTCCATCTGAATCCATGATATAGAGAGAATTTTGCTGATAACCCAAGAATTTGTCGTCATAACCTAAATATGCTATATGTTTTTTGTCAGGCGAAACTTTAGGCGCATAATCGGGCCCAAACCTCTCTGTTAATTTTTTAATCTCACCAGTTGGTATATCCAAGGTGTATATGTCTGAGTTATTAGGTTCAAAGTCTGAGTTTTCACTAAGATTAGCTGAAAATAAAACTTTATCATTATTCATCCACTCAATGGATCTAATGTTGTTATTGAGTTCTGTTAACTGTCTAGGCGTACCACCTTCAGAGGAAAGAACAAAAATTTGTGTGCTTCCAGGTCTTCTAAATCCACCACCATCATACCTGTACACCATATCATCAATTTCAATGGGCGGCTCATTCCACTTTGCTCCTTTAGGTTTTTTAGGCATTTGAATTAACTTGTTATCTGTTTTTTCAACAAAGGATGTAAATAACAAGTACCTGTCGTCATCAGACCAAATCACGTTACCTATTGAAGACTGCATATTAGTTAGTTTCTGAGTTGAACTTGTATTTATATCGTAAAGATATAACTGAGTCGAACCGTCAACATTTGACTTATATATAAATCTATCTCCTGAGTTTGACCATCTTGGAGAAAAATCATTTTTATTTCCAGTTGTAATTGGTCTACTTGCTGAACCATCAAAATTAACCATCCATATATTTGATAGGTTTCGGTCAGTCATTATATCCTTGAAATTTCTCAGGTATAAAACCTTGTCTCCACTTGGTGATATCTGTGGGTCAGAAGCATACTCAATTTCAAATATATCAATCGGATCAAATGTTTTTGATATCTGACCTTGAGCGGAAGTTAAAAAAATTACAAAAAATGCAGTAAGGAGTGTTTTAAATGATTTTCTTTCCATTTTATTTATTATATTTAATTTAATCACAAGTTAGTCAATAATAAAAGTAAAAATTTTAGTGATATGAACAATCAAATAAGTAGAAGAAATTTAGTGAAACTGTTAGGAGTATCGGGAATAACCCTACCACTTGCTGGGGTAGCGAGTGCATCTGATCCATTTCCAGCAAGAGTAGTAAGAAAAGAAGGAGAACCTATTAAATTAAGCTCTAACGAAAATCCTTACGGTCCATCCGAAAACGTAAGAAATGCAATAATAAATGCATTTGATGAAGCTTGCAGGTATCCTTACGGGAGAGTATCTGAGTTAGAAGAAAAGATAGCTAAAAGAGAAGGAGTAAGCCCTGACATGGTACTTGTTACTGGTGGTTCGAACGAGGCACTCAGAGCAACAGGTCGTCACTTTGGGATTGAGAAAAAAGAAATAATTGCATGCAAACCAACTTACCTTGCTCTAATGACTTACGCAGAGGACTTTGGATGTGATATTAACTGGGTACCTCTCGATGATGACCTAAAATATGATCTAAATGAAATTTCGAGAAGAGTATCAGATAAAACTAGCATGGTATTCATATGTAATCCAAATAATCCTACAGGTACTATAAATTCAGCTAGTGACTTGGAAGATTTTTGTCTGTCTACGTCAAAGAAAACATGTGTATTTGTTGATGAAGCATACTACGACTACTCAATTCCTGACGGATACCCTACCATGACAAAATTAGTGAAAGAAGGTCACGACATAATTGTATCCAGAACTTTTTCTAAAGTTTACGGACTTGCTGGAGTAAGAGTTGGATACATAATTTCAAATGCTGAAAGAATTGCTGAGATAAAAAAGTGTACTATGGCAGGAACTAATATGCTTGCGACGCATGCCGCTATAGCTGCATATGACGAGACTGATTTCTTTGAGTTCAGCCTTAATAAGAACAAAGAAGCATTAAATACTTTTTACAAGACTTTTGATGAGCTTGGGCTTGAGTACCGTGAATCGTATACAAATTTCGTTTTCTTTAAATCAGGGAAACACATTGACAAATTTGGTAAAGAAATGCTAGAGAGAGGATTTATTGTTGGTAGACCCTTTCCTCCTTATTACGACTGGTGTAGGATCAGTACTGGAAAAGTAGAGGACGTTAAAGCATTCTGTAAAGAGCTGAAAAGTTATTATTCCTAATAATATTTACTAGATTTTAATCAAAAAAAAAGTGAGAACAATGTTCTCACTTTTTCTTTTGGTGTGAAATGTATTTTTACTTTTTCAAGTGTACATTCCATCTGTTGTTACCAGCACCGTAGTCCATTGTAAGTATTAAGTCAGTTGTAGTTATCTGCTCAACCTTATACTGTCTACTTTCAGCAACACCATCCTCACCGCCGTTGTGAGCTTTAGCTATACCTAGGTAAGCTCCTGCACCAATTACAGTAAGTTTATCACCTTCAAGAGTATACGTGAAGTCACCATCAACATAAGGCGCTACAGGAGTAGCACATCCTTCAGGATCGTTACCTTGCCAACCTTCTACCCAAGCATCACCATCGTGCATTGTCTTGAATGATCCATCTGCAGCAAAATTATACTTGTCGTTGTCCATACATGGTCTATCTCCACCTGTATCAGACTCTCTTACAAAATACCACCATGCACCTTCCCACTTAAGTGGTTCCCATGCAACTGATAATGCGTGAATCTTCCAATCACCTAATATTAGTTCGGCAGGAGATGCACAGGTCTCTTCACAAGTGTTGTAACACTTACTGTCAAGAGTAACATTTTCTTCAAGATTACCAAGATCTAAAGGTCTATTCCAGTATGGAGAACCCGGAGCTTGATAAGCACAATCATCATCACCAGTAAATTGCTCTTGTCTTGACCAACCATTAACAGTAAACTTGTATTCGTACATTGTGTTAGTTGTTAAAGGCATTGTGATGTTATAAATACCATCGCTATCATCGTCAGTCATTGGATTACACTCACCGCACCATCCATTGAACGTACCGTTAATGTTAACTTTATCACCATCTGCAAGATTAGCATTTCTCATGTCTACAGTAAATGTAACATTTGCTGTTTCATAAGTAGGCAAATCAATTTGTACAGATTGTGTAGAAGTAGTTTTCCAACCCAAGGAATTACTTGTACCTGCAGCAGTAGCTGTTAATGTAACAGCAAACTGACCTGCACCTGTGTAAGTATGCGATGGATTAGCTTCAGAAGATCCATTACCATCACCAAAATCCCAGTTATATGAAACTGCACCTGATGAGTTGTTAGTAAAAGACCAAGTAAAAATATCACTTTGTGATTGCGTCGCTGTGAAATCTGCAACTGGCTTATTACCGTAGATAGGATCTGGAAGACTCTCATCACAGCTAAAAACAACTGCAGTTAACAAAACAACGAGAAAAAGAAAAGATTTAAATCTTCTTGATTTCATTTTAGTTTAGTTTAGTTTAAAATATTTTAAAAATTACTTAGCTAGTAATATGCAATATTAAGAAATATTTAGAAGAAAAATAAGTATATAAATAGATTTTAAAATAAATAATTGGGGTTTTTAATTTTTAATTATTTTCACTAGTGAGATATCTGATTCGGATTGAATTAAAACATAATACAATCCATTATTATAATTTGAAATATCCTTTTCTAGAACAATTCCTTCGTGTTTATTATTATCAACTAATCTGCCGTTTGAATCAAAAAAAGTGAGATTATATCTCTGTATGCTCGGAAAAACTATATTTAATATATTTTGAGTTGGATTCGGATAAATATTTAAAATTTGATTACTTGAACTCTCTAAGCTTAGTGTTAAGCTTAAATCATCTTCTAACTTTGTCTTACCGTTAGCAATTATCATAAACTGTCCAGGCTGAAGAGGATTATCTAGAAGTCTACTTCTATCCAGTTCCAAATTATTATAATAAATATCATACAAATCACCACCAGGAAGCATCTCAGAAGTAATTTGATTACTTTTCATACCAAAATTACCTATAACTACTACCTCTGATATTTCTTGATCTGGCTCGTTCGAATAAAGTTTAATTATCTTTAAATCTGAGGATAAATTCAAATTGAACTCAGATGTGTGAAAGATATTTTCTGTATTTCTTAATGATATTATCCGGGACCAGATATTATATAACTGAGATCTCTTGAAACCTTTATCCATATCAAGTTGAAAAGCAGATTGTTTATTAGAAACTCTACAATCCTCAGATATACTCCCGTCAGGACACTGATTAATGCTAATATTATAACCCAGTTCACCAAACTGCCATATCATTTTAGGACCGGGAACAGTAAAAAAGAAAGCACCAGCAGCCTCCATTCTACCCATTGCATTATCGAAATGTTTAATATCATACGACCCACTGGAATTTCCATACTCTAAATTCTTATACATAAGCCTCTCTTTATCGTGGCTCTCCATAAATCCAATGAGAGTTGGGTTCTTAAATCCTCTTTTTTTATAGGAAATTCCACTTAAATCTGAGGTATACCCCATTGTGGCCTCATTGTAATTATAATTCTCCTCACCCCAAGTTAATATTCCATAATCAGAAAAGATCTTTTCCTCAAATCCCTGAAAATGCTCAAAAATAATATAGTTATCTTCATCAACATCTCTAACATCATCGGCAATCATTTTAAGATAATCAACCCTTGATGAAACATAATTTTCAGCAATGTTTTCATTAGTAAAACCTTTAGTCAAATCAAATCTGAAACCGTCGATATGATATTCACTTATTAGATAAGAATTGATTCTCTTCATATAATCTCTCACGTAAGAGAAATCATGGTTTATATCATTAAAATAATTAAGGTAAGATTCAGATACTGGAGATATCTGAAAGAAAGCATTTTCTTCAGAAGGTTCACCATCATAAGAATTTGGTTTAGTATTCCACAGTCTAAAATATGGATTTTGTCCTGTGGCATGATTATACACTACGTCAAGTATAACTGCAATTCCTCTCTTATGACACTCATTAACAAGTTTTTTTAGCTCCTTAGGAGAACCGTATGCCTTATCAATTGCCATATGAAATGATGGATTATAACCCCAACTCTCATTCCCGTCGAATTCATTAACAGGCATGAGCTCAATAGCATTAACTCCCAAGCCCTGTATGTAATCGAGCCTTTCGATAATTGATCTGAAGCTTTTCCCCTTGTCAAAATCTCTAACAAGCAACTCATATATAATCAATTCCTCTTTTTTGGGCTTAATAAAGTTCTGATCTTCCCAGTTAAAACTCCTTTCAAGATCAAGAACCGAAGCAGCGTGTTTGTTATTTAAAGGATAAGATGGCAAATCATCAAAGCCACATTCCTGCGTAAGACATATATATGAGTCTTGATTTGAATCTAAGATTAACTCAGAGTATGGATCTGCAATTGATATCACTCCATCAACAATATACTGGTAAGAGTAAAGTTTATTGATATCCAAATTCTCAATCTCATACCAGAATCGATTTAATTCTGAATCATAGTTCATAAGGTAGGAATTTTCCTTTTTCCAGTCGATAAATGATCCATTTATATGAATAAATTCCTTTCCTGGTGCATAAAATAACAGAACAACATTTCCGTTATCAATATAATTTGCCCCATCTTTCAAATTAGCGTATGGGACCTCTAAATAAGAAACATCTGGTTTTATTACAACATCAAAACTTCTTGTTATTTCATCTCCTGAAGCTAAATCCTTAGCCTTTAGAGAATAGGATGTATTTTCCGTTATATTTTCAACTACATAGCTAAAATATTTAGAAGATTTTTTCTCTATAATAATATTACTGCCCTTAAATAGAGTGAAGTTAACATTAACATCAGTCTCAGCAATAACTCTCTGACTTCCACCGCTTTCAATAATAGAATATGAGTTTTCAGGTTCTACAAGATCAAAAGTAAAAATTCCTACATCAATATAATGATCTTGAGTCTTCTTATCACCCGTACCGTCTTTGGCCTTAGCCAAAACTCCAATCCTCTCAATACCTGTGTCATCATATAACTCAGTTGGTCTAAATGTATAACTAAAAGAGCCGTCATTATTGTTAACCATCTTCATTGCATCATTCGAATTACTCCACTGACCGTTCCAGTTTGAGTCTGGATTTGTAGTTGACCCGTCAGTCTTCGTGTACCAAGTCCATAAATAGACTTCACTCACTCCTGACATATTTCCAGAACTAATACCAGAGACGGTAAGAGTGATTTCACTTGACTCTGAAAAGGGATAAGGAGACGCCACCCATTGTCCAGGGGGAACTTGTGAGAATGCGATTTGACTTAATAATATGAATAAAAGATACCTCAAATTGAGTTGATTATATTATCTAAATTACTAAATTAATATAATGAAATATTATTTTTTATCTATCCTTTTACTTGCACTAACATCTTGTTCAAATACTAATGAACAAAGCAAACCAAACTTTGTTATAATATTTATGGATGACCTTGGATACGGTGACATTGAAAATTTTGGGGCAATAAATTACCAAACACCAAATATCAGTAATATGGTTAATAGAGGTATGCTATTCACAAACTTTTACTCAGCACAAGCTGTATGTAGCGCATCCAGAGCAGGATTACTTACGGGAACATATCCTAACAGAATCGGCATAAGTGGTGCACTCATGCCTTACTCAGAACACGGACTTCACGAAGATGAGAAAACAATTGCAGAGATATTAAAAGAAAAAGGTTACTCAACTGGAATTTTTGGAAAATGGCACTTAGGACACCAAGAGAAGTTTCTTCCAACATATCATGGCTTTGACACTTATCTCGGAATTCCTTATTCCAATGACATGTGGCCTGTTGACTTTAAGGGTGAGCAAATTTCCGATACCTCAAATTGGAGGAAAAAATCATACCCTCAACTGCCCTTAATTGAAGATGAGAAAATAGTAAGAGAAATTAAAACACTTGATGATCAGGCAGAGCTAACAACCATATTTACTGAAAAGTCTGTTGACTTTATAAATGAAAATAAGGATAATCCTTTCTTTCTTTATGTTCCTCATCCCATGCCTCATGTTCCAATTGCCGTGTCTAAAAAGTTTCTAGGTAAGAGTGATCAGGGTTTATACGGTGATCTTATGATGGAAATTGATTGGTCAGTTGGCAAAATAATTAATGCGCTTGAGCAAAATAATATTATTGATAATACCTTAATAATTTTTACAAGTGATAACGGGCCATGGTTAAACTTTGGTAACCATGCAGGATCAACTGGAGGTTTAAGGGAGGGAAAAGGCACATCTTTTGAGGGTGGACAGAGAGTACCCACAGTCATGATGTGGCCGGACGTAATACCAGCAGGCAAAATTGCAAATCAACTATCCTCTGCTATAGACATATTACCAACTGTATCTCATATTGTAGATGGAAATCTACCAAAACATAAAATTGATGGAATAAATATTATGGAAATATTGAAAGGAGAAAAAGTAAATCCTAGAAAAGAATTTTATTATTACTATGGAAATAATAATCTTGAAGCGGTAAGAAAAGATAATTGGAAATTGATTCTACCCCACACCTCTAGATCATATAAAGGTGTTCTACCTAACAACGATGGCTTTCCAGGAAATTATAATTCAATCACAACAGGTTTAGAGTTGTACAATCTCAGAAGAGACCCTGGTGAAGAGTATGATGTAATTAAAAAATATCCTAACATAGCTAAAGAACTTGAAGAATTAGCAGAAAAAGCAAGATCAGACATGGGAGATAACCTAACTGGTAGAAAAGGGATTAATAACAGAAACCACGGAAAATTATGAATAAATACATTTTAATATTAATCGTAACAATTATTTCATGTAATCAAACAGAGTATAAGCCAAGCAATGAATATAAAATACAAGCACAGGTATGGACTCAAAACTCTGCAGAGTACAGAGCTTTATGCTATCAAGCTTTCAATACAGCAAGATTAAATTTAGATTCTTTTCTTTCATCTGATAAAAAATTCAATAAACCACTTGCAATTATCACTGATGTTGATGAGACAGTTCTTGACAATAGTCCCTACGACGGTAAACTTATTTTGAATAACACCTCATATAATAGAGAGAGTTGGGTTGATTGGGGAAACATGGAAATAGCAGAAGCAATCCCAGGATCGTTAGAATTTTTGAAATATGCATCAGAAAAAGGAATTGAAATATTTTATGTATCAAATAGATACTCAGAACAATTAAATTCTACTGTTAACAACCTTAAAAAATTAGATTTTCCAGATGCAAAAGAATCGAATGTTCTACTTAGAAGTAATAGCAGGAGTAAGAGCGAAAGAAGAAGATTTGTATCAGAAAATCATGAGGTTATAATGTTAATTGGTGATAATTTAGCTGACTTTAATGATGATTTTGAAGAAAAATTATCAGAGGAAAGGACAAACTACACGGATGATCAAAGAAATGAATTTGGTACTAAGCTTATTGTACTTCCAAACCCAAACTATGGTGATTGGGAGTCTAACGGTATTTTTGGAGGAAGAAATTTAAATGACTTTGAAAAGGACTCAGTAAGAAGAGCAAAGATTAACTCATATTAAAATAAATCTTTTTAAGGAGTTTTGTGATTCCGGAAGGACTCGAACCTTCAACCTACTGCTTAGAAGGCAGTTGCTCTATCCAGTTGAGCTACGGAACCAGATAATGATGGCAAATGTAAATCTATTAATCTACTATTGCAAGAGGTGATTCTGGAGGAGATTAGTAAAAGGGTATTAATTAAATAATGATAAAATAAAGTTTACAATATCAACTAAGAAAAAACCTAATACAAGAAGAAAGAAAACTAGAAACCCATAAAAATTTTTTTGTAAAAATGATTTTATCCATTCCATAAAATAAAGATATTAAAAAAGAATAATTGTCTAATGAAACGGGGTTGGAACAATCCTTATGACAATAGAACTACTCTGCTACTGGTGAATGAGGAATAAGTGCAACAATTTTGAAACTACCATCAATATTTTTTAAAATATATGATGCTTTTCTCTCTTCATCACCCATTATATTGCCATCTTTTAGAAATCTAGTGAAATTCATCTCTATTATGATTGTATTATTATCTTCTTTATAATGCTCAAAACTATTTGTCACTGAATATCCATAATCATTTGCCTCTAATTGATTGAAAGTATTTTTAAGAAAAGAAATCACTTGGTCCTGTGTTGTAAAGACAGCAGTTTCATCTTGATCATATAAAATAAAAGGCAATCCATAAATTTCTTCACTTATCTTATTAATGTCTTGATCACTCCAATATTTTACATAGTTACTAAATAATTGATTTACTAATGGATTTATCAACTTTGATTCCTTAGCTTTTTCAAGTCTATTTTCTGCCTTAACCCTTTCTATTTCAAGTTTTTCTTCAACGGTATTTTCATAATAATCAGCTATTACATTAATTACTATGAGTCCAATTAAAGAAGCAATAATTATATTTTTATTCATAACTCTAATCTACTTATATATTAGAATATAATCAACTAAGA
>ENA-OSEY01001939-OSEY01001939.1-marine-metagenome-genome-assembly--contig:-NODE-1939-length-13760-cov-7.041000_pt1 | contig 13760 bp, 10 predicted proteins | sample MGYA00248465_ERZ534230 | MGnify/ENA primary metagenome ERZ534230 (study PRJEB26409, sample SAMN06344110) | marine metagenome | isolation source: Sea water from surface | place: Atlantic Ocean:Southern... | reverse complement strand
TCATAAATGAATAATGCAATAACTTTGTATGTAATAACTAGTAGAGTAAGACATAGAGCAACATAAACAGGAGCTAACGCCCATCTGCTCGAAAACATTGCTCTTTCAAGTAATCCTTCAAAAACTCTACGCATAAATAATAAGTAATTTTTAAATAATATTTGTCAATTAAATTTTACTATTTACCCCATTTATAAGTAAGTAAATCATATCTTTTTGCAAAATTTAATAATAAATTTTTTGTATCTTGATCTAAGGGTTTAATAGGATCTCTGCAAAAATCTGATTTTATTACCCCGCCCTCTTTCATTACTGTTTTTGTGGCTCTGAAACCACATTGTCTATTTTCAAAATTTATCAAAGGAAGAATACCATTATAGACTTCTTCAGCTTTATCTTTTTCATTATTCCAAAAATGATCAATTACAGGCGCAATTTTTTCTGGAAGTAATGCTGAACTCATACTGCCAGAAATTCCAGCTTCTAAGTCTGCATACAAAGTAATACTTTCTTCTCCATCAAAAGGTGCATCTAATCTAGAACTACAGTTCTTAATAAGTGCTCTTATTTTTGATGCTGCGTTAGCACTTTCAATTTTAAAACATGTTAAATATTCAATTTCATTAATCATTTTTGTAAGAAGAGGTACAGAAAGTTCAATTCCAGATAAAGGTGCATCTTGTATCATAATTGGTATGCCAACTTTAGAAATTTCATTAAACTGTTCAAATATTTGATCAGGATTACCTTTTAGCAATGCACCATGATAAGGCGGCATCATCATTATAATATCTGCTCCCAGTGATTTTGCTAATTCTGCTCGAGGGCGTACAATATCAGTGGCGAAATGAGAAACAGTAACAATTGTTTTAACTCTACCATCAATTTTTTTCATACAAAGTTTTGTTAATTTTTCTCTTTCTTCGTCTGAAATTAAAAATTGCTCAGAATAATTTGCTAAAATACAAATACCTTCAACTTTTTGATCCACCATACAATCAATTACTCTATCCATTCCTTCGTAATCAACTTCACCATTCTCATGAAATGGTGTTGGGGCAACTGGCCCCATACCATGGTATTTATATTTGTTATTCATTTCTTTAAGATCTTATAAAAACTTTGAGTCAATTTTAAAAGCTTTAATTATTTATTTTTTTTTATTAAGCTTGTTGATAATTTTTGCAATTTCAATACTTATCTCTTCTGTACCAAATTTATTAAAATGACAATTATCAAACCGGTAATTAATATCTAAATTATCGGTAACTTTTGTTACATAAACTTTATCTTTTTTTGCTAATTTCTTTTGTTGATTATTAAGAACATAATCTCTTTTGTTTCCGCAAAAAGAAGTTTGTGTAATTATCCATTTTGCATCTTGTATTTTTTTATCTAAAATACCAGAGAACAAATTATTACGAAAAATGTTAAACTCCTTAACATAATCAACATCAGTGTTATTGTCGCTTTCACCTTGTATCCATATTAAATATTTTAAACGATGTATTTTTAAAAGATCTTTTAAATTTTTTTTTACATATTTTACCAACATACTATCAGGATGTGACCAATCATATATTGATGTGCCACCCCATCCATTAGTTAGAAAAATATATGGTTTTTTTGATTTTAATTTTGCAGCTATTGCTGGCGCTACAGAGTCTTTGTCACCATCAGCCCCAAGTACAGGATTAGACAAGCGATAAAATTTTTTATTAAAATAATTTAAATGTTTAGATTTAGAATATTCTTTACTTAATACTGAGTTAGACGAATTAGATTGTCCAAATAAAACAATAATATCTCTTTTAGAAGATACATTTACACGAGTTTTATTTTTATCTGGTTGAATTCTCTCTCTAGAAGGGAATCTTTTAGCCTTCTTAGATTGAGAAGTTTTTATTCTATTTTTTAACACAAAGATTTATTTTATTTTTACTGAATATACCCTTTTTTTAGTTTTAGAGATTTATCTTTAAAAATTTTCTTAATATTATTAATATTAAATTTTGTTTTTCTATCGTAAAGATACACTCCATTAGTTTCTTGCTCCACATCAGTTAGTTGTGTGTAACAAAATCCTTGAATGTGTTTTGTTTTTAAAACTACTTCAGTTAAGCTATCCATACGATCATAAACTTCTTGAATTGTCTTAGGTCTTACATGATCTCCGTGACCCCAAGAAAAAAATTTATCTCTTAAGTTTAAAGGAAGCCACCAAGCTCCTCCATATTCATCAATTATATAAGGTTGATTTTTATAGGTTGTTTCAAACTTAGGAAAATTTCTATAAACTCCTTTTTTTGGATTTAAAGCTTGCATTAATTTTTCAGGTTTTGGTTCATAATGATGTACTGTCCAAATATCTGTTTTTTGATGTTGATAACCACTTGTTTCATTTACTGGTCTTGTTGGATCTATTTTCTTTGTCACATCATATGCTAAACGCATTAATTTTTTATGTTGAGCATTGCATTCCAAAGTATTAGTTTCATTAAAAGGTGTCCATGTAATAATTGAAGGGTGATTTTTTAAATGCTCTACTATTTTTGGCCATTCATGCATAAAAGCAGTCTCGGTACCTTTTGCATTTTCGTTTGCACCCCAATTACCCCATTCAGCCCATGTTATGTAGCCTAATTTATCAGCCCAATAATGAAAACGATCTTCAAATACCTTTTCATGTAACCTCGCTCCATTAAAACCAGCCTTCATTGATAAAATAATGTCATTTTTTAGAGCTTTATCAGTTGGCGCTGTCCAAATTCCATCTGGGTAAAATCCCTGATCCAAAACCAATCTTTGATAAAGAGGTTTATTATTAAGATATACTTTATTTTTCTTCACTTCTATAGAGCGCATTCCTCCATAACTCTTAACTCTATCTAAAGTTTTGTTATTTTTTTTACTTATTAAAGTGAAAACAAAATCATAAAGGTTTGGTTGCTCAATAGACCACAACTTTGGTTTTGGAATTTTAATTTTTATTTTTTTTATTTTTGTATTGAAAACAGAGGAAGATATTTTTTTATTTTTAAATGTAATATCAACCTTAAAATTATCATTTACGTTTGCTGAAAAATCAGGAGTAAATTCAAAACATGAAGTTTTTAAGTTAGGAACAATTGAAACACTCTTTATATGTTTTTTATCAGTAGCTTCTAGCCAAACTGTCTGCCAAATGCCAGTTGTTCTTGTATAAACACATTGATAAGAATGAAAAAAAGATGATTGTTTACCTCTAGGTTGCGTTCTACGTTTATCCAAAGCCCATTTTTTTGCTATTGCTATTTTTTTTGGAGTAAACCTTCCTTTGTACCAAGGAGATGGGTTCATACTTCCAGGACATCTTTCATCTATTACATAAACAATTAAATCATTATTTTTAGTAAAATTTACTGCTTTTGAAATATCAATACTAAATGGCGCTTGACCGCCTATATTTGAACCAACTTTAGTTTTGTTTACAAATACATCACACTTATAATCAACTCCGCCAAAGTGAATAAATATTTTTTTATCTTTCCAATTATTATTTAATTTAAAACTTTTATGGTACCAAACTTCTTGCATGAAATCAGTGTTTCCAATTCCTGATAATTTACTTTCAGGACAAAAAGGTACATTAATTTTTTTTGAAAATTTTTTTGAATTTAATTTAGATTTTTTAAAACCTTTAATATTTTTTGAATATTCACAAGTCCAAACTCCATTTAAGTTTAGCCAATCTTTTCTTACAAACTGTGGTCTTGGATGTTCTTTTCTCATACTTCCTATCTTTTTTTATCGAGTTAATGGAGGTGTAAAAAACACCTCCATTATATAAAAGGGAAATTAACGAATTAATTTCTTTAATTTATTGTTTGCATCCCTAAGACCTGAATCCATGTCTTTCTCACCAAGCATTATAGCTCCAATTTCTGTGTCCAATAACTGAACAATGGCTCCATAATTTATGGAATGCGGAGTATCAGTCATTATCTCAGCTGTAGATGCATACTCCATTCTATGCGGTAAATTCATATATGCATCACTGTTAATAACAGATGATCTATAAGACATGTGGCCAGTTCTTGACCAATCAATACTGTGATCCCACATAAACTTTGCTAGCTTCATAACAGCATCATATTTTTCAGGACTTGAAGATTTTAATGCTGCTGGAATTGACCACATATGTGAATCAGCCCATGTTGCTCCCTTTTCATAAATTGTTGGCATAGGTCCAACATAGTAATTGAAGTCAACATTCTGAGAATAATAATCTACAACCCATGTACCATTATATAAAATACATGCATTACCATCCATCCAGAATTTTTCAGCACTACCATAATCAAGTTCAGGTTGGTAAGCGCCCGCTGCTTTAAGATCAAGATAAAGCTGAACTGCATTTCTCACTTCATCAGTGTTGAGGGTTGCTTTTTTTCCCTCAAAGAAATTAGCATTTTGCTGCCACGTTAGACCATAGATAGCTCTTGTTTGTCCACTTGCTAAATAATCAGCTCCGACAGCTTTACAGGCATTTGCATGCTCTAACATTTCTGCAGGACTAGTAGGATAAATTGGTTTTCCATCTTTGACTAAGCCAGCTTTTGCCATAAGATCCAGATTGGTATGGAACAAACCAGCATGAATATCAAGTGGTAAACCCCACATACCGCCATCATACGTTAATGCATCCATCATCATTGGAACAATATCACTAGAGTCCATTCCATATTTCTCTAATTCACCACTTAAATCTGCAATAGCTCCAATTGAAGAGAATTGAGGAATACGGTGTCTGTGCATGATATGGATATCAGGCGCACTATTATCAGCATATCTTGTTTGAAGAATATTATATGTTTGACCCCAATCAAGAACTTCAGTAGTAACATTGATATCAGGATTTTGTTCATTAAAAGCATTAATTATTGATTGAATAATACATGCCTCTCCTGAAGTTGCCTTAGTATCACTTCCTGCATCTTCACAATCACCAAAGAATCTTGCAATCGTAATATCTACAGCCGATGCACTGAAACTTAAAAGGGATAGGAATGATGCAAAAAATAGTAATTTAATTTTTTTCATTTTTCCTCCATATTTACTAAACATTTAGTATTTGTTTAGTTAATTTGCATTGAATTTAATGATATTTCAAGTAAATTATTAATTTTTACCAACAAATTTTATTAAAAAATGAAAAAAAAAATTACATTAAGAGAAATCGCAAAAATTGCTAAAGTTAGTGCTGCAACAGCTTCAATAGTTCTTAATGATAAAAAAAACCAAGGCATTTCTGACAAAACATGGAAAAAAGTCAAAAAAATCGGAAAAAAATATAACTACAGTGGCAATAATAAAATTCGTAGACTTAATAAAAGAAAATTTATTTTTTTTATGGAGGAATTTTCTTACAACGAGAATGTTGCCAGTAAATTACTTGATGGTTTTAATGATTATGATTTAAAGTCACATCAGTTTGTTTTTTTGTTTAATAAATTACTGGATAATAAAAAAAATATTTTTAAGGCAATAGAAGAATTTAAACCAGACGGTATTATTATTGCATACAGTTATACAAAAAAAATAGAAATAAATTTAAATAATCTAAAATTAAGCAAAATATTATTAAATTGTTATAGTAATAATTTTAATGGTTTAACAATATTACCAGATGATTACAATGGAGCAAAAAAAGCTGTAAATTATCTTTTTCAAAATAACTTAAAAAAAATTCCCATATTATTATCAAGTGATACTTGGATGAAAGGTTATAAAGATAGATTATCAGGTTGGCGAGATGCACATACAGAAAACAACATAGATTATAAAGATAGCTTCATTGTTAAACCTAAAAGTAATTTAGAAAATGGAGGCTACGTTGAAGCAAAAAAATTATTTAAAAAAAATAAAAAAATAGATGCTATTTTCTGCACTTCCGATGAAATTGCTATGGGCTCATATCAAGCAATAAAAGAAGTGGGATTAAAAATACCAAATGATATTTCAGTTATTGGCTTTGATAACTCAAGAATAAGTGAGCTTGTTAAGCCTAAACTTACAACTGTTCAATTACCATATTCTGAAATGACACAAAAAGCCATTAAACACATAATTGATCCACAAAAATTTAATGATAACTTTAATATTTTAGTTGAGTCTCCATTAATTAAACGTGAATCTGTAAAAGTAAAATAATGAAAATTAAAAACGACAATTTTTATGCCTATTTATTAATATTACCTTTTATAGTCTTCTTTTTATCTTTTCTAATCTATCCATTTGGTAAGTTATTTTATATGAGTTTTTTTGATTGGAATTTGATGGCCGTAGCTATCAATCCAGATAACGCAGAATTTATTGGATTTGAAAATTATATATATTTATTAGCCGGTGAAGGTGTTTATTATGATTTTACTGTTTTTTTAACTCCAATTAAAATTTGCCTGCTTTTATTGATAATTGCTACTATTTATATTTTTCATAAAAACGAAATATTAAAGCATAATGTTGGTTTAAAGTTTTTCTTTATATTTGCTCTAATTGTTTATTTTATGAATGGAATTAAACCAACTGAAGATGCATATTGGGAAGACGATCTATTTTGGAAGACTGTAAGAAATACAATTATTTTAGCTTTTTATTCTGCCTATGGTGTTACCTTCATTGCTATCATTATAGCCATTGCAACAAATAAAAAAGGTGTAACGTTTACCATTATTAGAACGATGTTCTGGGCAACTGGTGGTGTTGGAGTTGTGGGGTTATCATTAGTATTCTCCCAACTTTTTGGTGGATATGGAAGTTTATTTAATAATGCTTTAGAGGCTTTTGGTTATGATCCTTATCCATTTACACAAAAAACAATTGCAGGTAGATTTGTTATCATTTTTGCAACTGTTTGGTGGACAATTGGCTTGCCAATGATTTTATTTATTGCTGCCCTTCAACAAATTCCTGATGAAAGATACGAAGCAGCAAGAATAGATGGCGCATCAAATAGTCAAATGTTTTGGTATATAACTTTACCAGGAGTAAGTAGAATTTTCCTTCTTGTATCCGTTTTACAAATTATTGCTCATTTACAAATATTTGCTCAGTCACAACTTTTAACAGGAGGTGGGCCAAATAATAATTCAAGAACTTTAGTTCAATTAATTTACGAATATTCTTTTAGAGATATGAGAATGGGTTCAGGTGCTGCGGTTTCAGTAGTACTATTTTTAATCATAGGTTTTTTTACCTTTTTACAATTTAGGTTATTTAAAGAAAATGAGTAAAAGATTAACCCTTAATTTTTTTGTAATTTTAATAGCATGCTTAATATGGTTTACACCAGTTGTATGGGTAATCTCTCTGTCTTTTCAACCAAATGAATTATTACAAAAAACAACTACAAATTTCCTATTTGGATTTTTTCCCATTCCTTTTACTATTGAAAATTATATTAAAATGTGGAGTTCAAGCTTTGATATATGGGTTATGAACACTTTAATAGTAGCGTTATGTGCAACTTTTTTTACTACATTATTTTGCTCAATGGCAGGTTACGCATTTGCAAGAATTGATTTTTTTGGTCGTAAATTTATATATCCACTTGTTCTTGCTGGATTAATGATACCCGGTGAATTATTATTTATCCCTCTCTTTACGCAATTTAGTTCTTTAGGATTACATAACACGCATACGGGTTTATTTCTTCCAAAGCTTGGCGTACCATTTGGAGTTTTTATTATGACACAATATTTTAAGGGTGTTCCAAAAGAAGTAGAGGAAGCTTCTGTTATTGATGGAGCTAATCGTTTGCAAATTTTTGTAAGAATTATGCTGCCATTAGCACTACCTGCGATTTTTACAGTAGCCATAGTGAACTTTGGTGGTGCCTGGAATGATTATATATGGCCTCTTGTTTCTGCTTCAGAACAGCATATGAGAACACTTCAGGTTGGTATGTCTCTTCAGTTAGGAAATAGATTGAGTATGTATATGGGCACATCCTTAGCGGGAATTATTATTTCTACTATTCCAACTATTTTTCTTTTAGTATACTTTCAAAAATATTTATTAAGAGGTTTTGCCTTAGGAACAAAATAAAATTAATAAAATTAAAATTATTTTTCATTTATCCATACTAACATTTCATTTTCTCCTCTATTAGACCATTTATAATATGGAATAAATTTAATATTTTTTTTAGAATACTTAGGTTTATCATTTAAATATAGTTTTTTTGTATCTTTATATAAATAAGCCTTTGTTAATAATGAAATAACTTTTTGAGAATTAATTTTTATATTTTTTTCAGTTATATTATTTGATGAATCTAAAATGAATTTATTTAAGTTTCTGCCATTATCTCTTTCCTCTAAACAATAAAGAATTGGACCTCTAAACAAGCAAGCTTTTCTTATATTATATCTAACATTTGGATTTGTTCGAACTAGTCTTGGTTCAAAATTAAATAATAACTCAATCTTGTCTCCTTTTTTCCAAAGATATTTAATTTTTGCATAACCATTAAATGTTTCATACTTTATTTTTTTTCGATTAATAAGTATTTTCATATTTTTGTCCCATGAAGGAATACGAAAATAAATATAAGATTTTTTATTATTGGATTGTAAAATATTAATTTTAGAATAACCTTTTTCAGGAAAATCACTTATTTGATTTAATTTCAATCCTTGTGAGCCATTAGATATATTTAACTCAGATGAAATATACTGATCCACAACTAGACTATTTCTATATTCATTGTAAATATACATGTCCATACTTGCTATAAATCGAGTAATATTTGGTGGGCAACAGGAACAGGTATGGTATTTATCTCTAACACCGTGTCGTCTTTGTTGAAAATGTAAATAGCCAGGATTGCATTCTAAGTAATTATCATAAAAGAAACCTTTTCCATCTTGTGATGTACTAGCTAATAATAAATTATATAAACTGTTTTCAATTATATCAGCATATTCACTATTAAGTTCAATCTTGGAAAGTCGATTTGCAAAATATATTAATGCAATTGTTGCACAAGTTTCTGCATATGCCATATCGTTTGGTAAGTCATAGTCAAAACTAAACCTTTCTCCAATATGCGCACTACCTACTCCGCTATGAATGTACATTCTTTTATCAACAATATTTCTCCATAAAGTTTTACAAGTTTTAAGCAATTTTTTATTTTTATTTATTCTTGCTAAATCAGCCATAGCTGTAAACATATATAGAGCTCGAACAGAATGACCCTCTGCAGTATTTTGATTAATTGGCTCTAAATGTGATTGCCAATATTCTAAATCTCTAAAAACACTTCCTTGTAAATCACCTAACTTACCCGATGTAGTACCATGAGGATCTGGTCCAAAATTGAGAAAATCCCTAATTGATGCAGGCAAGTTTGATGGATCAAAATCATCCTCTTTTTCTAAAATTTTTTTTCTTTCTTCTATAAAGTAATGTTTATTATTTTTATTATCAGTTCCTCTCTCATCTATAAAATATGTAGCTAGATCAAGAAACTTTTTCTTTTTTGTAAAATTATATGCTTTTATTAAAGCTAATTCAATTTCTTGGTGTCCAGGATATCCTCTTTTTTTTCCTTTTGCTTTTCCAAATATTGAAATTATATGGTCTATATATTTTTCTATAGAATTAAAAAATCTTTTATCACCAGTAGCCTTACAATGCTCAATTGCAGACTCTAATAGATGTCCAGCACAATATAATTCGTGCCTATCTCTTAAATTAGTAAATTTATTTTTAGGCTCATGAAAAGAAAAATAAAAATTTAAGTAACCATTCTTCTCTTGATTAGAAATGATTTTATCTATTATTAAATTACAAATTTCTAATAATTTTTTATTTTTTTTTTGTTGCATTGTAAAAAATGCACCTTCCATTAATTTTGCTAAATCTGACTCCCAAAATATGTGAGGTTTTTCATTGCTATAATGTTCATTTGTTAGTGCTCGAATTCTTCCAGATTTTTTAAAAGAATTTAATACTGCATAAAATGATGAATTAATGTTTAAATCTTTACGTTTTTTCCAAAAGCCATGATTAATTCTTACTTTGTTAAGTTCCATAAATATTCTATTATTAAATACTATTCTACAGAACTTAAAATATTTTTTTTATTTTTTTCTTCTTTATTTTTTTCAAAATAAGTTATTACTAAAACAGAACTAAAAACAACTATTCCTCCTATCCAAGTCCAAAAATCTGGTATTTCATTAAAAACAAAATAACCAAATCCTGAGCCAAATATTAAACCTGTAAACCAAATTGGCTGAGTTACAGATAAGTCAGCATATTTATAAGCCAATCCAAGACATAAATGCAGTATTGTTCCCGATGCTGCAGCAATAAATACAAGTAATATAGATATTAAGGATGGCATTTGCCAAAAATAAATTGCTAAAGGAAAAGCGAAAATAGTCATTAAAGTGTATTGATAAGTTACCATTGTAATAGGAGAATCATCTTTAGATACAAATTTTGATAAAATAATTATAAATGACCAAAATGTTAATGAAACTAGAATCATTATAGTACCAATATTAAAATCAACATAACCAGGCCTCACAATAATTAACATTCCTAAGAAACCAATTATTAAAGCAAAAATTCTAAATCTATATATTTGCTCTCTAAAAATAATAAAACTCAAAAGTACAACAATTATTGGACTTAAAAAATGCATAGCTTTAAATTGTTCTAAAGGAACATAGACTAATGCACCAAAACCTAAGATCATCACAGGTATGTTAAAAGCACCTCTAATAATGTAAAACTTTAAATTTTTAGTTTTATATGTGTTGAATTTTTTGGTTACTAAATAAGGAAGAATTATTAAAAAACCAAAAAAAAATCTAAAAAAACCTATAGTATATACATTTGAATCATATTGTGCCGCTTTAATTAACGCCTCCATCAACACTGCAAAGAATGATGCTGAAATTGTTAATAGAACAGCTTTGATATTATTATTCATAAATTTTAAAGCTTAACTGGAATTGATTGCTTTGCTATATCTTTTTTTAGATAATTTTCTCTATAAGTAATAATTAGTATAGATGAAAAAATTATTAATCCTCCAATAATTGTCCAAATATCAGGTATTTCATCAAAGATTAAAAAACCAAATAATGATGCTATTAATAATCGAGAAAAGTTAACTGGTTGTAAAACAGAAAGATCTGTTAATTTATAAGCCGTATTAATACAAAGATGTACTATTGTTCCAGCTATACCAGCAAATATTAAATAAATTAAAGTTTGATTTTGAATGGAATGTTAGTTTGTATAACCGTAACACTTGGGGTGGAGCGATATCAAAAACTCAGCTTGACACTACAATAGATGACACACTTGATGGCTTTATAGGGCGTCAGTATGATGACCTGGGAAACATAATTGAAGCTGGCTCGGACCCAATCAGTCTTGATGATATATTTTTTGATCCAAAAGCACTTGAAGATATATTTATTATTAATGCTAATATGACACCGCTTGTACCTATTGACTTAAACGCAAACTTTTTAAACGGATTAATAAACATGCCTTCGTCTGCTTTTAAAATTTCTTTAAAAGGAAATTATAATATCAATAATATTTTGGTCGAATACAAACAGGTTGGCCCAGAGTTCATTTCACTAGGAAACCCGTTTCTTCGCAGCAACACGAGACAATTTATTCTTTCAGATCGTATTAGTTTGTTCCAAAAAAAATTATTCTTAAATGTGGGCTTTAAACATCTTGATAATAAAATTTTATCTACCACGGTGAACCCTCTTAATACAAATACATTTTATTTAAATTTAAATTTCATTCCTGGGCCAGAAATGCCCTCATTTGTAGTTAGTGTTCAATCAATTGGAAAAAATAATGAAAGGACAAAGCTGGATTCTGTTGGCAGCTCAATAGTTGACCTAAGAGAAGACTCAAATGCCTCAAATAATATGATTGCGTTTTCAGTCCCATTTTTTAGCCGAGGTATTAAGCATAATTTAACCCTTAACTTAGGAAACGTAACAAACTCAGACAACTTGGCAAGCAAGCGCAGTAAAAACTTCTTTTTTTCAAAAACAGACTCTAGAACAATTTCCTTAAACCTATCTTCAAAATTTTCTTCTCAACTAAATACAATTACTCAGATAAGTCAAACTAAATTGGATGTTCCAAGTTTTAATGATGGGCAATTAATAAAAACTCTCTATGTATGGAATAACATTTCTCTTTCCTCTAGCTATCAAATAATTGAAGATACAATGCGTTTACAGGCTGGGATATCACTTATGGATAATAAAAGTCAAATACGATCTCAATTAGTAAGCTTGAGAGCCGGAGCAGATTACCGGTTACAAAACAGTCTATCGATTAATGTTGTCAGCTTTTTGCGTTTTAATTATCTTTCCGATAATCAAGGTTTGGATTCATATGAAAAAGGTTTCGATATGAACGCATCGGGTGTTATCTGTTCAATAAACTACAAATTTTGAAATGAATTCATTTCAAATGCAAATATCAAAATATTTCAAAAATAATTGGGTTCCATGGCTAATTACAACTGTCGCAGTGATAGTCGTTTCCGTGTTTCAATGGATTGGTGTTTTTGATACGCTCGAACTTAAGATGTATGATTATAGATTTAACACGGTTAGAGGCCCCCTAACTGGCTGGACCGCTTCCGACTCTACCTACATAAGTAGTGGAACAGATATAGTTTTAGTTGAGGTGGATGATGAAGCTTGGAGATTGGTACCAGAGGAGTGGCCCTACCCACGCGGGGGAATTTGGGCCAAAGTAATACGAAATCTTTATAAGGCAGGTGCCAAGGTTATTGTTTTTGATATACAGTTTGATTCCCCTGAAAATAGATCAGAGATATTTAAGGATTTAATTCAAACTACAACAGCCGACTATATCCTTAATCAAGTCCCGTCTCTTAGAGATTCTTCTCAAGCTAAATATATAGAAAATTCCTTGCCAAAGCTTATACCGCGGCATGGAGATGATATGCTTGGAGAGGCGGTTGCTGAAGCACAATTATTCGGCACCACGGTAATTATGCCTGCTAAAATGGTTACCGAACCAACCTCTGCCCCACCGCAGTATATATCTTATCCTGTTAAGCAGATAATGGACGCTAATCCAGAGCTTGGCTTAATAAATGATCAGATGGACCTTGATGGTTTTTCTCGTCGATACTCACTTTTTGATGTTATGGCACATGAACCAGATAAATATTATTTAACTCTTGGAGTTAAGGCTTTTAAAGCCTTCGAAGGTATTTCAGATTCAGCAAAACCCTATTTTGATAGTGAAAATCTTATTTGGACGTACGGCAACCGTACAATTAAAGCGTATGGTCAAGGAAATTCGTTCTTGGTTAATTATTATGGACCTCCTTCCGGGTATAAGGTTCGAGATCAAAGGAATTTGCCAGCCTGGGCAACTTTTCCTAAGTACTCTCTAGCATACATAATTGACACAGATGATGTTACTCTTAGAGATCCAATGGAAGATTTAGATTGGATGAGTCAATTTCTTCCAGGTGAAGTTCCGGAGTGGATTTTAGCCATTGAAAATGATGCTGAGCGTCAAGAAATGATGGAAGCCATGGGCAAGTTTGTCGACTCACTAGGCGGGAAATATTTTACCGCCGAAGATTCAGGTATCGCGGTCACCGATTTGAAATCGATGGCAAAACATTCCGAATATATTGCTGGGGTAGATGCGCAGTATCATTATGCGGGTGAAAC
>ENA-OSEY01001938-OSEY01001938.1-marine-metagenome-genome-assembly--contig:-NODE-1938-length-13765-cov-13.305085_pt1 | contig 13765 bp, 13 predicted proteins | sample MGYA00248465_ERZ534230 | MGnify/ENA primary metagenome ERZ534230 (study PRJEB26409, sample SAMN06344110) | marine metagenome | isolation source: Sea water from surface | place: Atlantic Ocean:Southern... | reverse complement strand
TGGTTTTCTTTAACCCCACAACATTGGATAATGTTGCATATGGTTATGCTTGCTTATTACAAAAATAAATCAATTACTAAAAATCAACTACTTAAAGTAATTGAGAAATCATATTTGACCTCAAACGTCTATATCGATACAGCAATTAAAAAAGGTTATTTTAGAATTATTAGAAATGAGAGAGACAAAAGATCCATTTTTATTTTACCTTCAGTAATTACTATCAAAACCTTTGAGGAGTTTATTGATAGAAGGGATATTCTTTATAAAGGAATTAAATGAAGAATATCTATACATGGGCTGCTAAACCAGCAAAGCGAACTTTAACTGTTGGAGACTTAAAAACAGCTAAAGGAAAAAGAAAATTTACACAAGTTACTGCGAACAGTATTGAAGAAGCAGAGGCAGCAGAAAAGGCGGGATTTGATATGATTATATCAAACGCAAAAAATGTAATTCCTGTAAGAGAAGGTTCAAAAAATTTATTTTTAACAGCTGCTTTAGTATTAAATGAGTTTGTAACTGCAGAGGATGTTATGCGAGGAGCTTTTAAAGCTTTAGAAAATGGTGCAGATGCAGTTATGACACCTAGAAGTATGGATATAGTTGAAATGCTAGCTAAGGAAGATGTTCCAGTAATGGGGCATTTGGGTTTGGTTCCAAGAAAATCCACTTGGATTGGTGGCTTGAGAGCAGTGGGTAAAACTGCAGATGAAGCATATGATCTATTTCAAAAATTTAAAAGATTAGAAGATGCAGGCGCTTTTTCTGCAGAGTGTGAAGTTATACCAGAAAATGTAATGGGTGAAATTTCAAAGCGCACAGATATTGTTACTGTTTCATTAGGTTCAGGGAAAAATGCTGATGTAATGTATTTATTTATGGAAGATATTTGTGGTGATACTAAAAATCCTCCAAGACATTCTAAAGCATACGGAAATTTATTAAGACTTAGAGATGAAATTAAAATTGAGAGATTAAAAGCTCTTAAAGCTTTTAAAAAGGACTCAATTTCTGGTAAATTTCCTGGAAAAAAACAATCATCTAATTTAGAAAAAAAACAATTTGAGAAATTTTTAGATCAAATAGATTAGTAAGTAGCGTTATCGTCTTTTTTTGACAAAGAACCTTTCATTTTATCAACTGTAGCTTTTGCACCAGCACTTAGGGCTCTTAAATCAGATGCTATAGTTACAAAATTAAATCCTTTTTCAATCATCTTAGTTGCATATTCTGTGGTACCATTATGAATTCCTGCAAAAATACTATTTTTTTTTGCATGTTCTAAAATTCTTAAAATTTCTGAATAAGCTTTTGTAGACTCAGGTTTGTCAAATCCTGGTTTTTCACCAATAGCTAAACTTAAATCTGCAGGTCCTATGTAAATACCGTCAACACCTGGTGTAGACATAATTTCATCAAGATTTTTAAGTGATTCTTTTGTTTCTATCATCGCTAATTTAAGTATTTCATCATTTGCGTGATCTGCATAATCAGCTCCACCATAAATTAAACCTCTAACAGGACCAAAACTTCTATAACCATTAGGTGGATACATGCATGCTTGAACAAAGTTTTCAGCCTCTTTTCTATTACTTACCATCGGGCATATAATTCCATAACACCCAGCATCTAATATTTTCATTATTTGACCTGGTTCATTCCAGTTTACTCTTGCTAAAGGAGTTACTTCTGTTGTTGATATGGTTTGCATCATTGGTAGTGCATTACTGTAATCAACTAAACCATGTTGCATATCTACAGTTAGAGAATCCCAACCTTGATGAGCCATTGCCTCAGCAGATACAGTGCTTGGAATTGCACACCAACCATTGATGACGGGTGTACCGTCTTTCATCATTTGTTTAACTTTATTTTTTCTCATTAATTTAAATTTTTAAACCCATGTGAGTATATTTCACATTTAAATAATCTTTTATTGCACCTGATCCACCCTCACGCCCATAACCAGTTTGTTTTATTCCTCCAAAAGGTGCCTCTGCAATTGCAACAACACCAGTATTAACTGCTACACAACCAGATTCTAATTTCTCAGATCCAATATGAGCTTTATCCATAGAATTAGTATACAAATAACTACATAATCCTAAATCATTGTCATTTGCTCTTTCAATTACTTCATCAAAAGTTTTAAAAGTCAAAATTGGAACAAGTGGCCCAAAAGGCTCTTCTTTCATTATTGTAAAATTATCTTTAACGTCATCAAAAACAGTTGGTTCATAATAATATCCTTTATTGAAACCAGAGGGTCTTTGTCCACCCATTAATACTTTCGCTCCTTCTTTTTTAGTTGTATCAACAAGTTTTTCTATTTCTTCCAGTCTCTTTGCAGTAGTTAAAGGTCCTAAATCAACTCCATCATCCATACCATTTCCAATTTTTAATTTTTTTGCTCTTTCTATAAAAGCATTAACAAACTCATCTTTTCTATTTTCTTGGATATAAAATCTATTTGGAGAAATACAGACTTGACCATTATTTCGAAATTTACCAGTTATTGCTATATCAGCTACTTTATTCATATCTACATCTTCACAAACTATAAAAGGAGAATGTCCACTAAGTTCCATAGTTACTCTTTGAACTTTATCGGCTGCCTTTTTTAAAATTAATTTACCAACTCTTGTAGATCCCGTTACTGAAACTTTTTTGATTATATCTGACTCCATTAATTCGTTAGAAACTTCTGCAGGATCACCAGATAATAGATTTACCACACCATCCGGCACACCAGCTTCCTTACAAATATTAACTAATTCCATTACAGCTCCCGGTGTAATTACATCTGGTTTACATATAACAGAACAACCAGCAGCTAAAGAAGTTGAAATTTTTCTTGAAGCTAAAACTATTGGAAAATTCCAAGGAACTAGAGCAGCCACTACTCCAACTGGTTGATAATAAACGTGGACTCTTGTATCTGGAAATCTACTTTGCTGAGTTTGACCATAAATTCTTTTTGTTTCTTCAGCATTCCACTCAAAAATGTCAGCACCGCCGCCGACTTCACCAACAGCTTCGGTTAGTGGTTTTCCCACCTCTAGCGTTAACCATTTTGCAAGTACATCTTTTTTTTCTCTCATTAGATCGGCAATTTTTCTCAACACATAGGCTCTTTGCCATGGTGCAGTATTTTTCCAAACTTCCAAACCTTTTTCTGCCGACTTTAAAGCTTTCTGTACTTCAATAGATGAAGCTTTCGACGCTTTTCCAATCACTTCTTCAGTTGCAGGATTGATTACATCATAAGTTTCTTTTTTTTCAGCTTGTTGCCATTTACCATCAATGAATTGTCCAAATTTTTCGTACATAGATTTTATTTTTAAGTTTACTTAATTGGGTTTTTTAATTTATAAATAGAATTATATATAAAGACTATACATATTAAAAGACAAACATACTTTATGAAAAAAATTACACTTACATGCGCTCATGCAATCGTAAAATATTTGATAGCTCAAAAAATATTAATTAATGGTAAAAAAGAACCTTTATTTCCAGGTGTCTTTGGAATTTTTGGGCATGGAAATGTAGCTTGTTTAGGTCAAGCACTAGAGGAAAATCAAAAAGAACTTCCAACATATAGAGGACACCATGAACAAAATATGGCTCTTACAGGAATTGGCTATGCTAGAGCAAAAAGAAGACAACAAATTTTTGTAGCAACATCCTCTGTTGGACCTGGGGCAACAAATATGGTTACAGCTGCTGCAGTTGCTATGAGTAACAGATTACCAATTTTATTTTTACCTGGAGACACTTATGCAAATAGAATGCCGGACCCAGTATTGCAACAAGTTGAGCATTTTAATAACCCTGGAATTACAGCTAATGATGCATTTAAACCAGTTACAAGATATTTTGATAGAATAACAAGACCAGAGCAGATTATTCAATCATTCCCGGCAGCTGTTCAAACAATGTTAGATCCTGCAGATTGTGGTCCTGCATGTATCGCTTTAAGTCAAGATATACAAGGTCAAACTTTTGATTATCCTGAAGAATTTTTTAAGGAAAGAGTCCACGCGATCAGAAGACCAAGACCAGATGAATTTCAAATCAAAGAGGCAGCAGAAAAAATTAAGTCATCAAAAAATCCAATTATAATTTCTGGTGGTGGAGTTTTTTACTCAGATGCAATGGATGAGTTAAGTCAATTTGCGATTAAACATAATATACCAGTCACTCAAACTGTAATGGGATATTCTACAATGAAAAGAGATCATTCTCATTTTGCAGGCCAGATTGGCGGTTTAGGTGGAAAAAATACAAATACATTAGCAAAAGAAACAGATTTAGCAATTGCAGTTGGAACTAAACTTGCAGATTTTACAACTGGATCATGGGCAAATTTTGAAAATGAAAATTTTAAACTTGTTTCAATAAATGTATCAAGATTTGATGCTAACAAACATTTAGCTCAAGCTGTCGTTGGAGATGCTAAAGTTTCATTAATTGAGCTTTCACAAGCATTAGGTAATTGGAAAGCAGAGGAAGAATGGAATAAAAAATCTCAAATTGAACTTAAATCATGGAATGAACATATAGATAAAGAGAGTGCGCCAACAAATCAAGAAGTTCCAAGTTATGTTCAAGTAATTGGTGCAATCTATAGAAATTCTGACCCAACAGATATTGCTGTTACGGCAGCTGGAGGTTTGGTTGGTGAAGTAGTTCAAGTTTGGAGACCTAGAGAGCTAAATACTCATGAAACAGAGTGGGGTTTTAGCTGTATGAGTTATGAAATTTCAGGTGCCCTTGGAATTAAAATGGCTCATCCAGATAAAGAAGTAATTTCTTTTGTGGGAGATGGCTCTTATCTATTAAATAATACAGATATTTATTCATCAGTTATTACTAAAAATAAATTAATAATCATAGTATGTGACAATGGTGGGTTTGCAGTTATCAATCGACTACAATTATTTAAAGGTGGTAAAGAATATAATAACTTATTAAAAAGCTCTAACACACCCGGACTAGTTGATGTTGATTTTGCAAAACACGCAGAAAGTATGGGAGCTAAATCTGAACATGTTAATTCAATTTCTGATCTTGAAGCTGCATTTAAGAGAGCAAAAGCTTCTGATGTAACTTACGTTATTTCAATAAAAACTCATGCATATAAATGGGTTGAAGGTTCAGCTTTTTGGGACAGTCCAACACTTGAAATCCCAAAAACTAAGGAAAATGAGGAAGCTTTAAAACTTTATAAAGAAGGAAAAGACAAACAAAGACAAGGCGTATAGACCTTTATGAATAAAATTTTTAAGGTTGGTCTTATCGGTTGTGGACATATTGCTGAAACATATTTTAGGGGGCAACAATATTTCAATAATTTTAAAATAGTTGCTTGTGCAGATATTGATCAAAAAGCAGCTGATAAATGTGCAAAATTATACAATATTAAATCTAAAACAGTTGCACAAATTTTAAAAGACAACGAAATAGAAGTTATTTTAAATTTAACAATTCCACAATCTCATTATTCAGTCTCAAAAAAAGTTTTAAATTCAGGTAAACACGTTTATTCAGAAAAACCTTTAGCAACTTATTTTTCAAAAGGTAAAGAACTCGTATCACTAGCAAAAAAAAATAAACTTTATCTTGGAAATGCTCCTGATACATTTTTAGGTGGGGGAATTCAAAAAGCTAGAGAATTAATTGACTCAGATTTAATTGGAGAGATTAAACTAGGTAACGCAATCTTTGCATTTCCAGGAGTAGAGTCTTTTCATCCAAAACCTGAGTCATGGTATAAAAAAGAAGGAGGTCCAGTAATCGATATGGGACCATATTTTTTCACAACCTTAGTAAATTTACTTGGACCTGCAAAACAAGTTCAAGGAAGAACATTAACTGCTTTTAAAAAGAGAATTTATGGAGTGGGACCTAAAAAAAACAAATCATTTAAAGTGGAAACACCTACAACATATTTAGCGACAATCCAATTTCACAGTGGTGCTATAATTCAGGTAACACTCTCATTTGATGTAATTAATCATCAAAGAAACCATATGGAGCTTTATGGCACAAAAGGATCGATTATTGTTCCAGATCCTAATATGTTTGGGGGTTCTGTTTTTATTTCTGTTACAGAAGGTGGAAAATGGGGTGAACATAAAACAGACAAGATGCATTTAGGAAAAATAAACATAACCTCATCTAGTGGAAGATCAAATGAAGCTGCTACAAATGCAAACTATCGGAGTGTTGGTTTATCTGAAATGTTATATTCTATTCAAAAAAACAAAAAACATAGGTGTTCAGGTGATTTATCTTTACATGTATTAGATATAATCGAGTCAACCATGAGGGCAGCTAACACAGGAACTCCTCAAAAAATAGAAACAATATGTGATAGACCAAAAAAATTTACTGAAGAAGAAGTAAAAAAAATTTTAATTTAGATGTCAAAACCAATTGTTATATCTGATCCTTTTCCAAGAACATTGGATCTGATTTTTACAAAAAAAAAATTAAAAGAATTAAAAACAAAATATAAAGTTTTAATAGCACCTAATAAAAAAAAAAGACAATTTTATGAAAACTATATTGATAAGGCTACTTTCATTATGGGTCAGCCAGACTTAGATAAAAAAATTTTGTCAAAAGCAAAAAAATTAAAAGCAATAATAAATGTTGAAAGTAATTTTATGAATAATGTTGATTATACTTATTGTTCTCAAAAAGGAATCCATGTAATTGCAACCTCTCCAGTATTTTCAAAGCCTGTAGCAGAAATTGCATTAGGAATGACACTTTCTTTATTAAGAAATATTCATAATGCTCATTTTGATTTTGTAAAAGGTAAAGAGAAATATGGATTAGAAAGTAATTTAAAAGCATCACTTTTATCAGGAAAAAAAATTGGATTATTAGGATTTGGCGACCTAGCAAAATCGTTATATCCACTGTTGCTGCCTTTTACTAAAGATATAAATGTTTATGACCCTTGGTTGTCTAAGAACAAAATTAAAAGCTTTGGATTTAATCCAGTTAGCTTAAATAATATGTTTAAAACGTGCGAAATTATTTACGTATTAGCAGCAGTAACAACTAAAAATAAAAATTTAGTAAATAAACGTTTAATTAATAAAATGAAAACAAACTCATTATTTATATTGATGAGTCGAGCAGCAGTTGTAAATTTTAAAGACTTGATCACGAGAGTTAAAAAGGGAGATATTTATGTAGCTACAGATGTATTTCCTGAGGAGCCAGTGAGAAAAAATGACCCAATCAGAAAAGTTAAAAATATTTTGTTTTCAGCACACAGAGCTGGAGCTTTGACAGAGGCTTTTTTTGCTATGGGGGACATAGTTTTAAAGGACATGCATTTAATATCAAAAAATTTAAAACCTAAATTTTGTAAAAAGGCTGAATTAAAGACAGTAGGATTATTAGCTTCAAAACCAGTTGCAATTAATTGATATTTTAATAATTTTATAATTTATGTCATCAACTAGCAATCCACTACTAGAAGCAAAAGGAATAACAAAATATTTTGGAACCATAACAGCATTGGAGAACGTAAACTTAAAAGTTCACGCAGGAGAATGCTTAGGTGTTGTTGGAGATAATGGAGCTGGGAAATCAACTTTGATGAAAGTATTATCTGGTCTTTATAAACCTAGTGCAGGCTCATTATTCTTTCAAGGCAAAGAGGAAATTTTAGAAAGTCCAAGAGACTCTCAAAACTTAGGATTAGAAATGGTTTATCAAGATCTTGCTTTAGCAGGTAATTTACCTATTGGTGAAAATATTTTTTTAGGTAGAGAGCCAACAAAAAATTTAGGATTTTTAAAACTTTTAGATTTTAATAAAATTAAAGAGTTAACTAATGCTCATTTAGATAAGTTAAAAATAAATGTTAAAAGTGCTGATCAAAAAGTAGAGGAACTTTCAGGTGGTCAAAGACAAGCTGTAGCGATCGCAAGATCAACAGCCTTTAATGCTAAAGTAGTAATTATGGATGAACCAACTGCAGCATTAGCAATCAAAGAAGTTGGTAAAGTTTTAGATCTTATTAATAGTTTAAAAAAAACAGGTGTTGGAGTGATTGTAATAAGTCATAGAATGGACGATATTTTTACAGTTTGTGATCGTGTAATGGCTTTATTCCAAGGAACTAATTTTGCAGAAGCTAGCCTTTCAAATACTTCAAGAGACGAAGTTATTGGATGGATCATGGGTAAAAAATAATATGGAAGATAAAGATAAAAAAATAGAAAGTTTGCACTTAAAATTAATTCCATACTTTGAAAAGTATGGAATACTTCTTTTGTTAGTTCTTATGATTCTGGTAATGCATATTTTACAACCAGATGTGTTTCTTTCATGGAGAAATGTAACCAATGTTTTTAAACAAATATCCTGGCAATCAATGCTAGCTCTAGGAGTATTTATGGTAATTGTAACAGCAGGAATTGATCTTTCTGTTGGCTCTATAATGATGTTATCTCTTATGATTTTAGCTGTCGTTGCAAAAGCAGGAGCCCCCTGGTTCATTGTAGTGCTTACACCATTGATTGCAGGTTTTTTATGTGGGTTATTTAATGGTTTAGGTATTACTTTATTACGGATGCCTCATCCTTTTATAATGACTTTGGGTACACTTTATATATTTAGAGGTGCAGGAAATTTAATTTCAGGTGGTACTCCTATTAGTGGTTTTACAGATGAAGTTAGATATTTGGGACATGGAAGAATTGATCTTCAATGGTTAGGGTTAGAAAAATCTCAATATTTACCTGTAAGTTTAGTATTAATTGCAATTGTTTATATAATTTTTTGGATTTTTTTAAATAAGAGTAAAACTGGTAAATGGATCTATGCAATTGGAGGCAATCCAAATGCAGCTAGAGCTTCAGGAATAAATGTAAATAAAATTTTGATTATTGTTTATTCTTTGTGTGGTTTTTTATCTGGTATTGGTGCTTTGATTTTAGCTGGAAGAACTGACTCAGGATATCCAAATGCTGGTCTTCAGTCAGAACTCGATGCGATTGCTGCTTGTATTATTGGTGGAGCAAGTTTTTTTGGAGGAAGAGGAACTGTGCTTGGAGTTTTTGCTGGAGTTATGATTATGGGTATTCTTCGTAATGGATTAAACTTAATGGATGTAAGTTCATTTTGGCAACAAGTGTTAATTGGCTCAATTATAGTTTTAGCTGTTTATATTGATGTACTAAGAAGAGATATTGGAACAAGAAAATAATTTACACGTATTAGTTGTTTTAATCTTATTTAGAACTGTTCTTATTAACAGTTGAATTTTTTTTAAAATTTCGATTAAATTTAATTTTAAAAAACAACTAAGGGGAAATATATGAAAAACTTAACAAAAATAATTAGTGTAATTATTACTTCTGTTTTTCTATTAGCAAGTTTTTCAACAGGGGCATTTGCTGGAAAAAAAATATTATTCAGCATTAAAGGACCTGGATCAGGTAATCCTTTTTGGGCATCTGTAGAAAAAGGAGCTAAAGAAGAAGCAGCAAAATTAGGTGTTGATTTAGTTTTGGTTGCACCACCGCAAGAAGGTGATGTACAAGCTCAGATTAACCAAGTTGAGGACCAATTAGCAAAAGGTGTTGATGCAATAGCTTTAGCGCCAGGAGATCCAAATGCTTTTGCTCCAATCGTAGATGATGCGATTAAAAGTGGTGTTCCAGTTGTATTCGTGGATACAAAAGGAATTAATGAAGGAGTAACTTTTATTGGAACGAACAACATGAATGGTGCAGAGTTAGCTGCTAAATTTATTTGTGACAAAACTCCAAAAGGTTCAGATGTAGCAATTTTAACTGGTATTGAATCTCAATCTACAGCTTTGCTTAGAAGAGATGGTGCAATTAAAGGTTTCAAAAATTGTGGTCTAAATATTGTAGCAACTCAAACTGCTGAGTGGGATACTGCAAAAGGAAGATCTGTAACGGAGTCAATCATCTTAAAAAATCCAAACATCAAAGCAATATTTGCATCAAACGATAATATGGGCTTAGGCGCTATGCAAGCTCTAAAAGATGCAGATATGAATAATGTTATTGTTGTAGGTTTTGATGCTACTCCAGATGCAGCTACGAGTATCTTAAAAGGAGAAATGACAGCAACAATTGCACAGTTTTCTTACAACATGGGTGCATATGGAGTTAAATATGCTCTAGAATTAGCTAATGGTGGAAGTATTGATCCAAACATTGACACAGGAACACAATTAGTAACAAAAGAAAACGCTAACGATTTTAAATAATCAATAGATATATACTTTAAAAAAAGGGTGGAATTTAATTCCACCCTTTTTTTTTATGTAATATAATAATTTATGCTTATTAAAATTGATCCAGTTTTAAGCCCTGATTTGCTTTTTCATTTAAGATCTATGGGTCATGGAGAAAAATTAATATTAGCTGATGCGAATTTTCCTGCAAATACAACAAATGAAAAAGTAATTAGATTAGATGGAGTAGGGATTAAAGAAGCAGCCTCTGCCATACTTTCAGTTTTTCCACTTGATAGTTTTATTAATTCAAAGGGAGGGTCTCCAGCTTTAAGGATGGAAGTAGATGACAAACCTGAAGAGTTAACAGAAACTCATAAAGAATTTATTGATATTGTAAAAAAAGTCTCTGGTGAAAATTGGAATGTAGGATCAATTTCAAGACAAGAATTTTATGAAGAGGCCAAGAAAGCTTATTGTATAGTTACCACAACAGATGCAAGACCGTTTGGTTGTTTTATACTTACCAAAGGAGTCATTTTACCTGACGGAAACGTTTGGACTTAAAAAATGAAAACTATATCAGTGTTTGGTGTATTTGTAGCAGACCTTTGCTTTATAGCTAATGCGATCCCTGAAAAAGGTCAAACAATTCTAGGTTCACAGCACATTGTTGGACCAGGTGGAAAAGGATCAAATCAAGCAATAGCTGCAGCTAAATTAAACGGGAAAGTAAATTTTATAACAAAAATAGGTAATGACAAAAATGGTGAGATGGCTTTAAATTTATACAAATCATTGGGCATGGATATTGCTTCTATTATTCAAGATAAAAATCACTCAACTGGAGTTGCAGGAATAATGGTCAATGAAAAAACAGGAGACAACGCAATAAATATTATACCAGGTGCTGCTGGAACACTAACCAATGATGATATTGAAAAAAATTTAAATTTTATTGCAAATACAGATATATTTTTAACACAACTGGAAACACCATATGATGTTACGAAATATGCATTGAAGAAAGCTAAAGAAAATAAATTGACCACAATATTAAATCCAGCACCTGCATGCCAAATTAATGATGATGATTTTAAATTAATTGATTTTTTTACACCTAATGAAACTGAGGCTGAATTTTATTTAAATAAAAAAATTGAAACTGAAAAAGATATAAAAATTGCCTCAGAGGAATTTTTAAAAAAAGGTATTAAAAACATAGTTATAACTTTAGGTGAAAAAGGATGTTATTTTGCAAATGATAAAGAAAATTTTTTCATGAATGCATTTAAACTTAAAGAACCAGTCGTTGATACTACTGGTGCAGGAGATGCTTTCAACGGTGCTTTAGCTGTTGGGTTATCAAAAGATTTAGATATTAAAGAAGTACTCACTTTTGCGAATAAGGTAGGAGCAATTTCAACTACAAAACAAGGCGCAGCAGCCTCAATGCCATCAATGGAAGATTTAAATAATTATTAATACTATTTCCAAAAATGAAAACTGAATATTTTGATCTTAAAAATAAAAGAGCTTTAGTTTCAGGTGGAGCTTCGGGTATAGGATCATCAATTGTTGAACATCTTTGTGAGCAAGGAGTTGAAGTATATTTTTTTGATATTAATAAAAATGAAGCAAAAAAAACTATAAATAAAATTAAAAAGAAAAAATTTAAAACCCCTTCATTTGTAGAATGTAATATTAAAAATATTAAAAAATATAAATCATCAATTTTAAACATTATTAAAAAACAGGGTCCTATTGACATTTTAGTTAATAATGCCTCTAACGACCAAAGACATAGTTTAGAGAAAATTACAGAAAAATATTGGGATGATAGAATGGCAATTAATTTAAAGCATTATTTGTTTGCAATACAATCAGTTAAAAAAAGCATGATAAAAAACAAAGGTGGATCAATAATAAATTTAGGTTCTGTCAGTTGGGTTAGGGGAGCAGTAATGTTTCCAGCATATAGTACTGCAAAAGCAGGAATTCATGGATTAACAAGATCTTTAGCAAGAGATTTAGGAAAACATAATATAAGAATTAACTCAATTGCACCTGGTTCAATCGCAACAGCTAGACAATCCAAATTGTGGCTTAATCCAAAATTTAAAAAGGAAATATTAAAAAATCAGGCTTTAAAAAAACAATTATTACCTGAAGATGTTTCAAAAATGGTATTATTCTTAGCGTCTGATGTTTCATCAGGATGTACAAAACAAAACTTTACAGTGGACGCAGGATTAATTTAGTTTTTCTTATTTTGCGACATTGATAAAGCAATTTTAAAAGAGTTTAAAATTGGAGCTAGATTAGCCTCATTTTTTCCAGCGATAGCAAATGCTGATCCATGAGCTGTAGTCGTTACTGGTACAGTCAATCCACCTTGAACTGTTACTCCTCTATCAAAGCCAAATGCTTTAAGACCAGATTGAAGTGCATCATGATACATACCAACCATACAATCATGGTTTTTATTTTTATAAGCTACTACAAAAGATGTATCGCATGGCAATGGGCCATCAACATTGTAGCCAAGTTTTTTTGCCTCTTCAATCGCAGGAATTATCTCATCTTTTTCCTCTGTCCCAAACTCTGCGTGTGGATTCAGAGCTTGAATTGCAATTCTAGGATTTTTTATACCATTCAACTCCATCACCTCATTAATTAATTTTATAGGTTTCATGATATTATCTTTAGTAATATGTTGAGCAACTTCTTTTATTGGAATATGAGATGTAACTCTTGCTGTCCAAAAATTATCAATGACATTAAATTCGCAACAAAAACTATTTACTTCAAGTTTTTCAGCCATTAACTGTAATTCATCTGAATGTTTATTTCCCCCAAGTTTTAAACTTGTTTTATTCATTGGTGCAAAATTAATTGCATCTATTTTTTTTTCTTTAGCTAGAGTTAAGGCTAAGTCTAAAGCTTCTAATACACTTTCACCAGATTCTTTAGATGGTTCCGCTAATTTATATTTATGATTCTTCCCTTTAGAAATATCTAACAAATATCTATTTGCTTTATCAAAATTTACATCATCAAAATTTTCTACAACATCTATATTATGTGAAATTCCTGTAATACTATTTCCGCTTTCAAAAACTTGTTTTTCACCGATTATAACTATGTTAGCTTTTTTTGTCATTTCATCATTTAAAAGTTTTGAAATTAATTCTGGTCCAATTCCAGCTGGATCACCAAGTAGAAGAGCTATGTTAGATTTATTTTCAGTCATTTTTTTCTTTACGTCTTGTAGCAGATTATGTTTAAATTATTAAATATAAATTAACTAAAGAGGGAAATAATGAAAAAAAGCTTTAAACTATTTTTAGCAGCTGCTTTTCTAGTAACTGAATTTTTTGTTGTAGCTCTTCCATTAATGATCACATCAGCTAAAGCTGATGGTCATCCAATACAAGCAATTACACACGCTGGTTTTGGTGGTGGAACTGACGTTACTACTAGAATGATGTTATTAAGAGCAAGAAGAGTTCTTAAACAGGA
>ENA-OSEY01001937-OSEY01001937.1-marine-metagenome-genome-assembly--contig:-NODE-1937-length-13767-cov-2.704091_pt1 | contig 13767 bp, 7 predicted proteins | sample MGYA00248465_ERZ534230 | MGnify/ENA primary metagenome ERZ534230 (study PRJEB26409, sample SAMN06344110) | marine metagenome | isolation source: Sea water from surface | place: Atlantic Ocean:Southern... | reverse complement strand
ATTAGAAAATCTGACCGTGGTAATCGGTCACCAGGCAGATCAGGTTGCCGCGGCGTTGGCTGATTTGCCGCTTCATCTGCAATTTAATGCTGATTTTGCCGCTGGACAAGGCCATTCAGTGGCGGCTGGTGTTAGCGCGCTAGATGGTGCGGTCACCGATGCATTAATTGCGCTTGGGGATATGCCGCTGATTTCTGTTGAGACGTTGAAAAACCTTACGGCGGCGCATTTGGAATGTGTTGATCATCAGCGCCGGATTACCTTGCCAAGTTGTGAGGGTAAGCGAGGGAACCCAGTAATTTGGGGGGGTGCTTTTTTTCCTGAATTACAACAGTTACGCGGAGACGCTGGTGGGCGGCAGGTGCTGCAAGATCATATAGCAGCGCAAAATCCAGTGGAAATATCTTCCACGGCAATTTTCCGAGATGTTGATACCCCAGCTGATCTGCAGACGGTGCGCGATGGAGTGAACTAAACTGGTGCTATTTTGCATGGTCCAAACTCGGCATGATAATCCCGCCGATCAGAGGTTTTGACACATGATGCGCCAGCAACAGCGATAAAATAAATCCTGACAACACGCTGGTGGCGATACCAAACCACACACCGATCACTCCAAATTCAAAAATAAACACGTAGAGATAGCTAAAAAACGCCACACCAAAAGCTTGGCGATAAATGCCAATGACTAGCGTCCAAACAGGTTTTTTCAGTGCTTGCAGAAATGAATTGATGGCAAACAGCATCATATAGATTGGCAGAATAAAGCCATCAATCCGCAAATAACTTACGCCAATGTCAATAACGGCTGGGTCTGGGGTGAAAATTCGCATCAAAAGTGGTGCAGCAAAATATAAAATTGGGCACGCAATAAGCATAAAGATCCAGCCAAATTTCCAACAGGTGAGCAAGGACTGGCGGACACGTTCTGGTTTCCCAGCACCGAAATTTTGCGATGCGATTGGAAGTAGTGCGCTAGTCAAGCCAAACACTGGCAGTAAGAATAACTGTTCAACGCGTAGTGCCACACCATAGGCGGCGACAGCTGGTGGACCAAACTCTTTCAAATAGATTTGTACGATAAATCCGGCTGTGAACATGACAAGCATTGTAAAAGTGGTCGGCAGAAGCTGGGCAAAAATCGCTTTATAGAGGTGAAGATTGGGAAAAAAGGCGCTCAATTTCCTACTGGCGCATAACCCTGACCGCCAAAGTTTGTAACCGATATAAGTCATTACTCCGGTTTGGCTGACAACTGTTGCGGTAGCGATACCGTTGAACCCAAACCCGTCAAAGATTCCGGGAATGCCGAATACCAGAATCGGGTTTAACCCCAAATTGGCAAAAAAAGCGCCAATTAGTGCCCTTTGCATGGATACGGTATCGCCGACGGCTTGCAAAACACCATTTAGCCCATATGCGATAACAAAACTTGGCAGGCTGATAATTAGTATTTTCATATAGCGCAGCCCAGCATCACGATAAGCACCATCAGTTGAAATCAAACCCAGCAGATGTGGGGCAAATAGATAGGCGGCCGCCACCAGAAGAAGTGCGATTAGACCGGCAAATCCAATACCTTGACCCACAAGGGTGCTGGCTTCCTCATCATCTTTGCGGCCTATGGCGTTGCCCACCAAAGCCGTCATAGCTGCGCCAAGGCCAAATCCAACAGTGACAAAAATGAAAAAGGCTTGAAAAGATATCGCTAGTCCAGCCTGGGCATCCGTACTGATAAGCCCAGCAAAAAACACATCGACAACATTATATAAAGTGTTGAACACCATGCCGATTGCCGCTGGCACCGCTAAAGTTCGAAAATGTGTTGCTAGCGGGCCAGTGGTTAAATCATGGCTATGTTTCATCTAATTTCTTTCAAGAAAATTTACCGGTCGACGCCGCCTTTGTTTGATGTTTTTCGACGTATTTGTGGTGTCTATTGGCCAGACTCAGAAAGACGATATAGACCACCATCTGGCTCGTCGCTCAATAATAAAATTGCGCCATCTGACTCAACGGCAACATCACGAACGCGGCCAATAGACCCATCTAAAATAACAAATTCGTCCTGCGGCACCCCAGCCGATAATTGTACAAGATAAAGGCGTTTAAATTTTAATGATCCGACCAAAAGATGCCCATTCAACTGCGGAAACATTGACCCCCCGTAAAAGGCCATGCCAGAAGGTGCAATTGATGGTGTCCAAACCCATGCCGGGTCGGCAAGCCCCGGAGCACTCGTGCCAATGCCGATTGAGCCGCCGATATATTCCTTGCCATGGCTGACTGTTGGCCATCCATAATTATCACCAGCGGTGATAATGTTAATTTCGTCTCCACCGCGCGGGCCATGCTCATGTGACCACAAAGCGCCAGTGCTCGGATGGAACGCTAGGCCTTGGGGGTTGCGATGGCCAATTGAAAAAATTTCGGGCGCCCAACCATCTAGCCTTGGGTTGTCTTTAGGTATGCTGCCATCATGATGCAGTCTGATGATAGCGCCACCATGAATAGCCGGGTCTTGAGCATCATATCGGGCTCCGCGCTCTCCTAGACTGGCATAAATATAGTCATCATTAAGCACTAGCCGACAGCCATAATGGATCGCGTTTTTTGATATGTTATTGGCCAGAAAAAGAGTGCGCCGGTTTTTTAATGAACTGCCGACAAGTTGAGCGCGGTCAATCGCTGTCACACTGCCACCCGTCACCGGTTTGCTGTAACAAAGAAAAATGGATGTTGGGCCGTTATCAGATTTGGCAATTGCGATATCGAGCAGACCACCTTGTCGCTTCGCTTCTATATTAGGAAGGCCGGTGATGGGCTGGCGGGTTCCATCAGCAAGGTTAATTTTGTAAAGTTTGCCTCTTCTTTCGGTCACCAAAACAACTGAATCATCCAGAAAATCCATGCCCCATGGGTGAGTGAGTGAGGCGCCAATTCGTTCGATAATTGGGGCGCTCGTGGCTGCGCTGACGAAGCCCAAACTCATCAAACTCACAAGACAGATTATGAAAATAGAATAAAAAGGATATTTCATTTTTGTTTCTTCGTGTCAATTATGATAGAGCCGTGAGATGGCGTCTTGGGTTTCAGTTTGATAGACCAGAAGCTTTCGGACTACTTGCTATGTATGCTGTCTGCGCGGTGAAACAAGCACTAGTCCGAACAGCATGGTGACCAGGGACGCCCAAACCCAAATCGAATGGTTTTCACCAAAAATTGCAATGCCCCAGAAAACGCCAGCGAGTGTCACAACATAACCAACCTGACTGGCAAAAAGTGGTCCGGCAACGGCAATACAGGCAACAAATGCGGAATAGGCGGTGGCAGTGATCACGCCCAACGCAATAATGGATGATGTGACCAAGCCTTTCGTGACATCCAGCATGAAAATATTATCTGTAGCGAACCCAACTGGTGCCAGAATAAAGGCAGAAAATAAGCATGTGCCGCAAGCCAGCCTGATCGCTCCAATATCATTTATGCCGCGTTTGGCCAGATAAATATTTTCTATGGCGTAACAAAGTGAACTGAAACAGGCGACTAAAACCCATATAAAAGAGACACTCTCTGGCAGGCTATTTTCCGGGACCACAAGCAAAAATATCGACAAAGTGCCAAGCATTATGCCTGTTAGTCTCGTGGCAGAAAATATCTCAGACCGCATTAGCAAGGCTAATCCATACGTCAAAATGGGCACCAGCGTTACCGTAATAGCCAGAACGCCTGCTGGTACATGCGCCGCAGCATAATAGAAACACACACTAGGGATGGTGGTGCCAAGTAACGCAACGATGATATAAAGTTTGATTGCTGGCCATGCCATGGAGAGTCGACGTCTGCGCCAATAGACATAACCAAGCAATAATAGCCCGGCCGATAAAGACTGCCAAAAAGCAATGCCGAGGGGTGTTGTGCCATCAGCCGTTGCCAATTTTGCCAACGAAAATGACAGTCCCCAAGCAACACCCATATAGGCAAGGCCAATCCAAGGCAAATATTTACGTAACATGTTGCGTTCCACCGTCATCAAAAACCCCGCCACAGTGCGGCGTTACGATACCGACGTCAAGGCGATCTTATTCGCCACTATAATTGCCTAAAATAACTGTGCCCGGGTTACGCTGTATCAGCAATCAGTTTGGCGCCTGTCACGCATCGACGCCATGCAGCAACAGACAATGCATATCGCGCTGATTTGGCTGACGGGTGCCACTGGTCAGAATATGAAATTGCTAAGGAATATTATTTTAAAATGAAAAGATTCTTGTTTTTTTCATTTTTCCTTGTAACGATTTTTTAAAGAGGTTCATTTGGTAGTTAAACGAGGACGCGTGGCATCATCTATGCAGGTAGAGGTCAATCATCGCCAACATGATGTTTCACCAGTGCAATCAACTGGCCATATTGGCAGTGATATTCGGGCGTTGCGGCGGTCACGCAATTGGACGCTTAACGATCTTGCTGAACAGCTTGACCGGTCGGTTGGGTGGTTGTCGCAGGTTGAACGTGACGTCACTGAACCGGCGCTCGATGACATCCGTAAAATTGCCGCACTATTTAATTTGCCCCTTGGGTTTTTCTTTACCTCGCCAGCCAACCAGGATGAACAACACTATATTGTGCGCGCCGGGTCTGGACGGGTAATGAATGACACATCAAAAGGGTTACGAGAAATTTTATTGTCACCCGATTTAGGTGGTGCCTTTGAAATTATCCATTCTGTGTTTGCCCCGAGGGCAAAATGTCCACAACCATTTATCCGCCCGACCGAAGAGGCAGGGTATGTAATTTCCGGTCAATTTTCTTTGTTTATTGATGATCAGCGGTTTGATTTGAACCCAGGTGACAGTTTTAGGTTTTCTGGCGAGACAATCACATGGGTGAACGAAGGTGATGTTGATTGTGTTGTTGTGTGGGTGATTGCCCCCCCGGTGTATTAAATCTTTTAAATTGGAATTGAGATAAAATGAGTGAGAATGATGTGATGACAAAAGCTACCACAGAAAACAATGATGCAACGCGTCAACCCACCTCTGCCTTGCCATCAACTGCCCGTGTTGTGGTCATTGGCGGCGGTGCGGTTGGGTGTTCAGTTTTATACCATTTAGCTGGCATGGGCTGGACCGATTGCGTGCTTCTCGAAAAAAATGAACTGACATCAGGTTCAACATGGCACGCGGCTGGCAATTGTCCAAATTATGTTGGCTCATGGACAATGATGAAAATCCAATCTTACTCAACCAAGCTATATCGTGAGCTTGGCACGTTGGTAGATTACCCGATGAATTATCATGTCACCGGGGCAATCCGCTTGGCACACAGCCGCCAACGCATGGAGGAGTTCCGCCATGTCGAGGCGATGGGGCGCCAAATGGGTGTCGAATTTCAGGAAATGTCCAATAGTGAAATGCAGGATATTTACCCTTTTTTAGAAACGCATGATCTTTACGGTGGGCAGTGGGACCCGCTTGATGGGGATATAGATCCGGCGCAATTGACTCAGGCACTAGCCAAGGGCGCGCGAGACCTCGGGGCAAAAATTGTGCGATTTTGTCCCGTAACGGCGGTAAAGCACACTCAAGATGAATGGGTGCTAACGACGCCAAATGGCACGATCCGCGCTGAATATGTGGTGAATGCGGCTGGCTATCGCGCGGCAGAGCTGGGCCGGATGTTTGGCCGCGATGTGCCATGTGTGTCTTTGGCGCATCAATATCTGATCACTGAACCCATCGCTGAATTGACTGCTCGCGACACCAAGCTGCCGCTGTTGCGTGATCCGGATAGTTCCTATTATTTGCGGCAGGAAAAAGACGGACTATTGCTGGGCCCTTACGAGAAAAATTGCCGGGCCCATTGGGTTGATGCCAGTGATCCAATGCCTGACGATTTTTCTTTCCAGCTTTATAACGACGATTTAGAACGGCTTGAATGGTATATCGAAGATGCTTGTGCACGAGTGCCACTTTTGGGCACGGCCGGCATCACGCGGGTGGTTAACGGGCCGATTCCTTATGCTCCTGACGGGTTGCCCTTGATTGGGCCGATGCCAGGTGTGCTAAATGCGTTTGAGGCTTGTGTCTTTACCTTTGGCATCGTGCAGGCCGGTGGTGCTGGCAGATTGCTGGCTGAGATGATTGTTGAGGGCGAAACCGAAAGCGACAGCTGGGCGGTTGACCCGCGGCGCTTTACCGATCATGTGGACCAGGCCTACACTACCGCTAAAGCGATTGAAACATACAGCCATGAATATGCAATGCATTTTCCACAAATTCAGTGGCCAGCTGGGCGCAAGGTTAAATTATCTCCGTTATATGACCGCTTGGCAGCCGCTGGAGCCGAATTTGGTAGTTATGGTGGTTGGGAACGGGCAGATTGGTTCCCAAAAAATGGTGCCGACCGGCATCCTGCCAACAGCTATGATCGCCAGCATTGGTTTGACACTGTTGGCAAAGAATGTCGACATGTTGCCGAGCATGCTGGAATTATAGAACTCACTGGATTTTCGCGGTTCCATCTAAAAGGTGATGGCGCCGCCGATTGGTTGGCATCATTAATCACAGGTAACTTGCCGCAGGTGGGGCGTTTCGGTCTGGTGTATTTTGCTTCGGCTAAAGGCAAAGTGCTGACCGAAATGTCGGCCACGCGTCTGGCTGAGGATGAGTTCTTATTAATCACCGGTGCGGGAGCCTATTGGCATGACCGTGACCTGCTAAATGGTTGTTTGCCTACTTCAGGCGGGATCAGTCTGCAAGATACCACCCGCGATTACGCCACCTTGCTTGTCACCGGGCCAAAGTCACCGGCGATTATCGCTGCGGTATCTGGGCTCAGCACATCGCAAGCAGATTTCCCTTGGTTGTCACACCAGCCTTGCCAGATTGCCGGGTGTTGGGTCACCGCAATCCGTGTGTCTTTTGCGGGTGAAGCCGGCTGGGAAATTCATTGCGACATGGCGGATGTTTTGACTGTTTACGATCAAATCATGAAGGCTGGTGCGCCGTACCAGCTGGGTCATTTTGGTATGCTTGCACTTGACTCAATGCGTCTAGAAAAAGGTTATCGATCTTGGAAATCGGATCTAACATCAGACTATACAATGCTTGAAAGCGGTCTTGGCCGTTGGGTCAAATTTGATAAGGCTGATTTTGTTGGGCGCTCGGCCCTGCAGGCTGAACATCAGGCCGGGTCCAAACGCCAATTTGCAATGTTGACACTGGATGATCCTGTCGATGGCAATTCTGATCCCTTTGGTGAGGCGGTGTATCTCAGCGTTGTGCAATGTGATGGGGTTGATTCTGGGCTGGTAGTCTCGGCTGGCTATGGCCACCGGGTGAATAAGTCAATCGCTATGGCGGTGGTTGATACAGAAAAGCTGGTATCTGCAAGCCAAATCAGCGTGGCGGTTGTGGGCCGTCCACGTTCGGCACATTTGGTGCCAGCGCATGCACTTTATGATTTAAACGATGAAAAGCTCAGAGGGTAGTAACATGATAGTTCCGTCGCATGCTCGTGCAGTCATTATTGGGGGCGGCGTTGTTGGCTGCTCGATTGCATATCATCTTGGCAAACTAGGCTGGCGTGATGTTGTGTTGCTGGAACGCAAACAGTTAACATGCGGCACAACATGGCATGCCGCTGGTCTTATCGCACAATTACGTGCCACACAGAATATGACGCGGCTGGCGAAATATTCACAAGAACTTTATTTTGGTCTTGAGGCTGAAACAGGTGTTGCCACCGGCTTCAAGCGCAACGGATCTATTACGGTCGCGCTGACTGACGAACGGATGGAGGAGCTGCGCCGTTCGGCGGCTATGGCGCGGGCTTTTGGCGTTGAAATTGATGAAATTTCGCCATCTGATATCGCATCACGCTATCCCGGTTTATCGGTTGACGATGCGGTTGGTGGGGTGTGGTTGCCAAAAGATGGTCAGGCTGATCCAGTGAATATCACGCAGGCACTGGCAAAAGGTGCACGTAATTATGGCGTGGCCATCCATCAGGGTACAAAAGTCACTGGCATTACTAAAAACGCTGGCCGTGTCACCGGTGTGACTACTGACGCTGGCAATATTAGCGCCGACTATGTTGTAAATGCGGGCGGTATGTGGGCGCGTGATATTGGCCATATGGCAGGTGTGGCGGTGCCGCTACATGCCTGTGAGCATTTTTATATTGTCACTGAAGCCATGCCCGATCTAAAAGCAAATCTGCCAGTTTTGCGGGTGCCTGACGAATGTGCCTATTACAAAGAGGACGCCGGAAAAATTCTTCTTGGCGCGTTTGAACCAAATTCGAAACCATGGGGCATGAATGGCATTCCTGAGGATTTTGAATTTGACTCTTTGCCTGAGGATTTTGATCATTTTGAGCCTATTTTAGAACGTGCCGTCGAACGGTTCCCCATGCTGGCAACGGCAGGTATTCAGACTTTCTTCAACGGGCCAGAGAGTTTCACCCCAGATGATCGCTATATTCTGGGAGAGGCGTCTGAACTGAAAAACTTTTTTGTGGCAGCTGGGTTTAATTCAGTCGGCATTCAATCGGCTGGTGGTGCAGGTATGGTGTTGGCCGAATGGATGGAAACTGGCAATGCGCCCATTGATTTATGGGATGTTGACATTCGCCGGATGCAACCATTTCAGGCTAATCGTAGCTATTTGCGAACCCGCGTTTCAGAAACATTAGGGCTTTTATATGCGGATCATTTTCCGTATCGGCAATTTGCTTCGGCGCGGGGTGTGCGCCGGTCACCGATACACCATTATCTAGCGGATCAAGGGGCATGTTTTGGCGAGGTATCTGGCTGGGAGCGGGCGAATTGGTTTCTGCCAGAAGAGGCAGTTAATGCTGGCAAGACAGCGGCCTATGAATATAGCTGGAAACGCCAGAATTGGTTCGATTATAGCGCCGCCGAACATCTAGCTGTGCGCCAGTCGGTTGGGCTTTTTGATATGTCTAGCTTTGGCAAAATCAAACTTGTCGGGCGTGACGCCGAAGCTGTTCTACAGCGCATTGCGGCCAATGATGTGGCAGTGCCGATTGGTAAAATTGTTTACACGCAATTCCTAAATGAGGCTGGACATATAGAAGCTGACGTGACCATCACAAGGCTTGCTGATGATGAATTTCTTGTGGTGACGCCAGCGGCGACGATCCGGCGTGACCTACATTGGATCACATCGCATATTCCAGATGATGCACACGCCCATGCCATTGATATGACCATATCTGAATCGGTGCTGGTGGTGATGGGGCCGCATGCCCGACAATTTCTACAACCATTAATCCCGCAAAGTCTGGCAAATGACGATTTTGCTTTTGGTACAATGCAACCAATTGAAATTGGTCACGCTGTTGGAAGGGCTCACCGGGTCACTTATGTTGGGGAATTAGGCTGGGAACTGTATATCCCGGCGGATATGTCGGCACATGTTTTTGAAACATTGATGGCGCGGCGTAAAGATCACGACTTGGCATTATGCGGGTTACATGCGCTGGATAGTTGCCGGATTGAAAAAGCCTTTCGTCACTTTGGCCATGATATTTCGAATGAGGATCATGTGCTTGAAGCTGGTCTGGGATTTGCCGTCAAGGAAGATAAAATGGCGGGGCGTTTTGGCGGCATGATTGGAGCTGATGCGGTGCGAGCCAAGCGAAATGATGGATTATCACAACGGCTGATGCAGTTCTGCCTCAAAGACCGTGAGCCATTGCTTTATCATAATGAGGCAATTTTGCGTGATGGCGAATTAATTGGCTATTTGACCAGTGGCAATTATGGGCATCATCTGGGCGCGGCAATTGGTCTTGGCTATGTGAAATGCAAAATGACTGGTGAGACGGCAAAGCAACAGTTGCAATCAAGCTACCAGATAGATGTTGCTGGCCGGTTGGTTGATGCCGATGTCAGTTTTAGCCCAATGTATGATCCAAAGGCACTTCAGGTGCGATTGTAGAGAGGATAGCCGCGCGATGACCATTGAACGTTTATCCCCGCGATTAAGCCGCCGCAGTGGTGGTCGGGAAGCCCGTCGTACTCTGCGGGCAGGCCCGTTGGCTGATGATTTACGTCCGGTGCGTGCCGGTTTGTCAGGTGGTTCATTCAGGCCATTAGATGACGCTGCAATGACCGCGATCAATGATACAGTGTTTCAAATTCTTGACGAGATTGGCCTTAGTCAGGCCCCACAGTCAGGTATTGATTACATGACCGCGATCGGCGCGATTTTAGGCGAAGATGGGCGGCTTCGGTTTCCACGCAGTCTTGTCGAAGATACGCTAGCAAAATGCGCACGCCATATCACCCTTTATGGCCAAGACCCAAAACATGACATGTTGTTGTCGGGGTCGCGCGTGCATTATGGCACGGCTGGGGCTGCGGTTCATGTTGTTGATGTGATTGGCAATAACTATCGCGAATCCTATTTGGCTGATATTTATGACGCCGCGCGCATTGTCGAAAAGATGGATAATATCCATTTTTTTCAGCGTCCAATGGTGGCACGTGACATCACCGACCCATGTGACCTTGACCTCAATACTATTTATGCGGCGGTCAAGGGGACAACCAAGCATGTTGGGGTCAGCTTTACTGAGGCGCATCATATGGTTCCGTCTATGGAATTGTTACACAGCATTGTTGGCGGCGAGGATAAATGGCGGGCACGACCATTTGTTTCAAACAGCAACTGTTTTGTTGTGCCGCCGTTACGCTTTGCCACAGAATCATGTTTGGTGATGGAAGCGGCGGTTCATGCTGGCATGCCGGTATTGCTGTTATCGGCTGGTCAGGCTGGCGCTACCGCGCCTGCCAGTATTGCAGGGGCCGTGGCGCAGGCTTTGGCTGAGGTGATTGCCGGACTTATTTATGTCAATGCGATGAAGCCGGGGTATCCATGTATCTGTGGTACTTGGCCGTTCGTTTCAGATTTGCGAACGGGAGCCATGTCCGGCGGTTCAGGTGAACAAGGGCTGTTGACGGCGGCATGTGCGCAAATGTTGCAGTATTATGATTTGCCGGGTGGGGCCGCTGCCGGCATGGCAGATTCAAAAATGCCAGATGCGCAATCTGGATATGAAAAGGGAAGTACATTGGTGATGGCTGGCCTGTCTGGTTTGAACATGGTGTATGAGGCGGCTGGCATGCATGCCTCGCTTCTGGGTTTTTGTCTTGAGAGTCTTATAATTGATAATGATATGTTGGGGCAATGTTTGCGATGTGTCCGCGGGGTTGAAGTCAATGACACCACACTGGACATTCAGGTGATGCGTGATGTGTGTATGGGTGGCCCTGGGCATTATCTGGGGCACGACCAAACAATATCTTTAATGCAGACCGAATATATCTACCCGGTGATTGGTGATCGTTCCAGCCCGAAAGAATGGGAAGAACTTGGCAAACCAAATCTGATTGAAACAGCCATTAAGCGCAAACAAGAGATTCTGGATCATTTCCATCCAACACATTTATCTGACGAGATCGATGCAGATTTGCGCCGCCGTTTCAACATTCTGTTAAATGAATAAGCCGGGTTATCGCCACGCTGGCTAATTTCGAACCGGTGCTCCATCACCTAGCATGCTGCTAATCCGCTGATGCGTCGGTGCGGTTTTTGCCAAGCTGATAAACGCCGCCCGTTCGCGTGCATACAGCGTATCTTCATCCACATCAGCCGCGTCACCAGCAGACTGCACCATAATGCTGGCAATCGCCATAGCTGTGGTTTTGTCATGCGGCATGAAATCACCTTTATCAACGCCAGTTTGCATAAAATCAGCCATTTTGTCCGCCAGTGACGCTGTTGCCAATTGTGCTTTTGGTGGCTTTGGCGGCTGGTAATTGACTGCTAACTCACCAACAAGCGTGATTGCTCTAGGCAATAACCGGTCGCGGTTCATGATTGTTTCATCTTGCTCAGGTCGGAAATATTGCAACCTTGCGGATAGTTCAGGTGACGAACCTGTCGCCGCATACCCGATATTCATCCAGCATTTCCACGCCGCCTCATCCCATGATCTGGTTTGTTGATACCAACGCAGATAGCTCTCTTTAACACCGCCACCGCTTGGTACAACACCAACAGCTGATTCAACAAGTCCAAGAACTGAATTGCTGTGAACCACCAGTTTATCGCAATGTGCTAACACTTCAAAACCTCCGCCCACCCCGAGTCCTGATGGGGCGCCAACAACTGGCACGGGGGTATATTTCAACGCTTTTACAGCCATTTGAAAGCGCCATAAAAAGCGGTCAATGCCGTCCCAGTCCTTTGCCTCGATCATCGCCCGAAACGCGTTAAGATCAACCCCGGCAGAAAAATGCTGAGCGTCATTATGAACGATTATGCCAGCGCCATGGTCTTTGGCCGCGGCAGCGACGATCTGCATAGACTCATCTGTCAGCGCATTGGCTTTGGAATGAAATTCAATGAGGCGCAAATTTCCCTCTAGCGCAAATAAGCTAGCGGCATCATTGGTTGACACAGGTGTTAATGTTCGACGGGTCAGGGAAAAACGCATGACACCTTCTGGCAGATTAACCGGATGGCGCACCCCACCAGCGTGGCGTACAAACAATTGGCGTTGGCTGACACTATAGGTTGGGCTGCCATCGGCAAGTATATCTGGTACCGACAGGCCGCATTCCTCACAAAGTACAGCAAAACCTTTATCGCCAATGGCATCAATCATTTCAAACGGGCCACGTTGCCAGTTGAAGCCAAGCTTCATCGCATCATCAATATCTTGCGGGTTTGTCGTGACATCGGGAATCAGCGTCGCCGCATAATGGAGCACTCGTGCTAAAACCCGCCGGCAAAATTGTGCCTGTGGATCGCGGCCATTAATAATTGGTAATAGAGGTTCCTGTTGACGGGCGGTGGCTTCAGCCGCGGTAATTGCCGATTTTGGCAAGGCTTTGGTAGCAACGCCGTACGGTGGCACGCCATCGCCGGTATGCCCGGCAAATTTGCGGGCCATGCGCACCCCGTTAGCATCGGTCATGTAAAATCCACCTTTGCCTTTATCGCCGGTAAAGCCAGTGGCAATCATTTCAGAAATCATCGGGTTGTTACCGCCAACGGCATGGAATGCGTCACCATCTGGTAAAATTGAGGCAAGTGAGGCCACCACATCAGCCATCAAATCAACGCCGATCAGATCATAAAGACCAAATACGCCAGTTTTTGGAATGCCCATTGGTCGCCCCATCAGGGCATCGGCATCTTCGATTGACAGGCCGCAACGGATGGCTTCATCAATGCCGACCTGAAGCGCAAAGACACCCACCCGGTTGCCTAAAAACCCGGGCGTATCCGCACATCGCACCACACCTTTGCCAAGAACGCGATCGTTAAAATCGGCTAGCCTGTCAATTACATCATTACGCGTATCTGTGCCGCGCACTAATTCCAAAAGTCGCATATAGCGCACAGGATTGAAATAATGGGTGATCGCAAATCTTTGCCGAAAATCTGTCGGCATATCCTCAACAAGCAAGCGGATCGGTATGGTTGAGGTGTTTGAACTAACGATACAATCAGCGCTGATAATGTCATTCAACTGTTGATACAGCGCTTTTTTTATATCGAGACGTTCAACCACAGCCTCAATGATCCAGTCGCAACCGGCAAGCTTGCCAAAATCTTCATCAATAATGCCCGGTGTGATACGTTCGACATAGCTTTTGTGCATCAATTGTGGGGGGTCAGAGGCCAACAGCCGTTCTAGAGCCGCCAACGCCGGGGCTTTGCTTGT